>Ga0081539_10000422_pt1 | contig 90043 bp, 76 predicted proteins | sample TabmetS4T2R2_FD_71023 | JGI IMG/M metagenome (GOLD analysis project Ga0081539, IMG submission 71023) | Tabebuia heterophylla rhizosphere microbial communities from the University of Puerto Rico - S4T2R2 | ecosystem: Host-associated > Plants > Roots > Rhizosphere ...
GGGGGGGCCGGGCGCCGTTTTGGCCTCGATCGCGCATCATGAATACAAAGGCGGCGCCAGGCCGCCGCAATCCAAGGAGGGGCCAGTAATTACGCTATGACCATGTCTACAGCCACTCACCCGACGAGCATTCATCCCACCGCAGTCGTGAGTCCGGGTGCGCGAATCGGCGACGATTGTTTCATCGGTCCATACTGCATCGTCGGCGATGAGGTTCAGCTCGGCGACGGCGTCAGGCTCGAATCACACTGCGTCGTCGATGGCCGCACTTCCATCAGCGCCGGCACACACGTCTTTCCTTTTGTCTCGATCGGACTCGCTTCACAGGATCTCAAGTACAAAGGCGAACCGTCGGAAACAATCATCGGCGAGCGCAACAACATCCGCGAGTTCGTCACGATTCACAGAGGCACTGCCGGAGGCGGCATGCTCACGCGAATCGGCGACGACTGCCTGATCATGGCGCAGGCGCACGTCGCGCACGATTGCCTGATCGGCAACGGCGTCATCATGGCTAACGCTGCTACGCTTGCGGGCCATGTCGTGATTGAAGATCGCGCGAACATCGGCGCGTATTCCGGTGTGCACCAGTTCTGTCGCGTCGGCAAAGAGGCTTACGTCGGTGGCTACTCGGTCGTCGTCAAAGACGCCCTGCCGTTCGCACTGACTGTCGGCAATCACGCGAAGTGTTATGGACTGAACATCACGGGCATGAAGCGTCGCGGCTATTCACGCGCGGCGATCGATGCCCTGCATCACGCTTTTCACCTGCTGCTTTCCGCAAAGCTCAATACCACCCAGGCCGTCGAACGTATCAAACAGGAGATCACTGACTCTCCCGAAGTCGAGGATTTGCTTCGCTTCATCGAAGCTTCCGAACGCGGCGTCACCAAATGAAGTTCGGATTGATTGCTGGGAACGGCAAGTTTCCGTTCATGGTCGTCGAGGGCGCGCGCCGTTCCGGTGTGCCGCTCGTCGTTGCGGCAATACGCGAGGAGACCGATCCGGAGATGGACCAGCGCGCCGAGCGCGTGAAGTGGGTTGGTATCGGCCAGCTTGGGCGCATGATTCGGTTTTTCAAGGAAGAAGGTGTTGAGAAGGCGATCATGGCCGGGCAGGTAAAGCATGTTCAGATATTCAGTCGCGCCGTGCCGGATGCGCGCATGTTGCGAGTGCTTTTGAAGCTGCCGCGACGCAACACGGACGCGCTGATCGGCGCGATCGCTTCTGAGCTTGAAAGTGAAGGGATTGAGCTGGTTGACTCGACTTGTTTCCTACAGGACTCACTGCCGCAACCTGGCACGCTGACGCGTCGCGAGCCTTCGAAACAGGAACGTGAAGATATCAACTACGGGCTCGAAATCGCACGCGAGATCGCGCGCTTGGATCTGGGCCAGACGATCGTGATTCGCGGCCAGGCGTGTGTGGCGATCGAAGCGATGGAAGGCACTGACGAGACGATCCGGCGCGCCGGGCGGCTCGCGAAAGGAAGACTGACGGTGGTTAAGGTCGCGAAACCGAATCAGGATATGCGATTCGATGTGCCGGTGGTTGGCGTGCCGACAATTGAAGCGATGATCGAAGCCGGCGCCACGTGCCTGTCCATCACGGCCGGCAAGACCCTCATGTTCGATCGGGATCAAATGATCCGCACCGCCGAAAAAAATAAAATCAGCATTTTAGCCGCGGATTTACGCGGATAAACGCAGATCTGCGTTCATCTGCGTTTATCCGCGGCTAAATTAGTTTCCGGGAGGATTGGCTTCGGCGGTTTGATCGGCCTTCGGATCGTACGGCGTGGCGAGGTATTTCTTGGCGATCGCCTGAGCGTTGTCGTAATCAATCCCCGACTGCACCGCCTTGTTGTACTCATACACCGCACGGTTGCGCTCGCCCTTCGCGTCGTAAGCATTCCCACGCTTGATGTGGGCCCACACTTCGATCCACGACGGCTTCAAATTACCGATCAACGAAGCTTCGAGATTGTCGAGCGCCTGTTGCCAGTTGCGCTGTTCGAGAAACAGCAGACCCAGATTGTAGTAAACCCACGAGTTCGAGCGATCGAGCTTCAGCGCCGCTTCAAACTGCTGCTGCGCCTCCGCGTAAATGCCTTCCTTCATCTGCTCGATTCCGCGTCGCGCAATGATCGAAACACGCAGGTCATCCGACATCCGCAGGATCTTGTTATTCGGATCGACAACTACCTCAATCGGCTGTCCATTCGACTCGAAATCGAAATCCTCGCTGCGACCTTCAATACGAATTATCTTCTGCTGGTTGTCGCCTTCTGCGCGTAGCAACAACTCAACCGGCATGCGCAGCGTTTCGAGGTTCTGCTTCACTGTGCCGCGCGTGCGAAACTTACCTGCGCGCGTGCGAATGATTTGATAATCAACCGTAAATTCGGGAACACCGGTTCCTTCAACCCACTGCGCGAAGAAGTAACGCAGATTCTCGTTCGAGATCTTCGCCGCCATTTTTTCAAAGTCGTCGATCGACGCATTCTTGCCTCTGTAAGTGTCGAGGAACGACGCCAGCAAACGATCGAAATTCTCTTTGCCGATCGTCTCGCGCAACATGCGGAAGACCATCGAGCCTTTATAGAACACGATCGACTGGTACGCTGCTGACTGGTCGTCGAGTGCATTCGGCGCACGCGCGATCGATGCTGTTTGCTCGAACGTCAGCGCGCGTTCCTGCTGCTCGCGTTGCGCTGCATCGAGACCGCCCGCGGTCAGGGTGCTTTCGCGATAAGCAAACGCGCTCCACTCGGCGAGTCCCTGCGAAAGCCATGCATCGTCAAACGATTTCAGACCGACCGTCTGTCCCCACCACTGGTAAGCAATCTCGCGCTCAATCTTCTCTTCGGGCAAGGGCCGCGTCGTGTCAAACATCTTGCTCGACAGGAAGATCATTCCCGGTCCGGAGTAAGCGTCCAGACTCTCATCGTCGATCTGCACGACCACGAGGCGACGTCCAAAGAGGGGATTGCCGTACTTCTTGGTGTAAAACTCGAGCACGCGCCCGGTGAGCTCGGCGTACTGTTCCAGCCGTTTCTCACTGCCCGGCATCGCGTACAGGTTGAGATCATAATTCGCGTAGCGCAGGTTCTTGTTGATGTATTGGCCGGCGGCGAAGTTTCCGATCAGCACCGGCTGCCGGTGCACGAAGTGATAACGGACCGCGCCCTCTTTCGGCGATGGTTGCGCCACTACCGGATCGTCGCTCGTGCCCGCCACCTGCAAGCCTGACGGCACGATAAACGTGATGTCTGAGGTCGCCCGGTCAGCGGCATAGTCATGAAACGGGAACCAGCGCGAGGCATACATCAGGTACGAGCCTTCGGTGCCGACGTAGGCGAGTCGCTTGGTCGCGAGTGGTCCGCCTTCGGGGGAAACGAGCGCGCCGCTCCAGCGAAACCGCAGTGTTATCGGCTGGTTTGCAGGCATCACGCTGCCGAGGTCGATGCGCACGCTCGGGCCGAGCGAGCCGACTCCGACCGCGTCCTGAACGTAGCCGGTCAGGGCCGCGCCGTTCATCTCGATGCTTTCGACTTTCAGCGAGCCGTTGAGCTCGAAAACTACCGATCGCGTGGCATCCTGCGGCACAAACGTCACGTCAGCGCCGGCGCGGAGCACGTGCTGATCGGGAATAATTTGAGCTTCGATCCGGTAGTGCGTCACATCAAAACGACTGGCGGCTTGCTGAGGCGCGGGCTGCTGAGCATTGACTGCGAGGGCCAGCATCAGGACAGAGGAAACCGTAAAGATGAGCTTGAATTTATTCATGGCTTTATAACGACGATTATACAGTCGAGGACTTTGGATGGTAAGAAGCCACAAGCGGTTGGCTGTGTTTGAGCCGCGGATTTCCGCGGATTAACGCAGATCGGCGTTTATCCGCGTGAATCCAAGGTTTTTCATCCGCGTAACCCGTGTTCCCCGCTTGACACTCTACTTCCCCAACGCATACAGTCCAACCACGCGGTAGTAGTCCAAAAACCTTCGACCGATAACACATCCACCATCCAAAGGAGTTTGAACATGAGACGCGTCTCTAAGTTTTTGTCCCCGCTGTTTGTCTGCGCGCTCGCGGTTCTTTCAGCCCAGGCACAGGGCCCTCGAGTCGATTTCAAAGAGACCACGCTGAAGAACGGCCTGCGCGTGATCACTGTTGAAGATCATTCCGCGCCCGTAGTGGCAGTTTCCATCACCTACAACGTCGGTTCGCGCAACGAACGCCAGGGTCGCACCGGGTTCGCGCATCTCTTTGAACACATGATGTTCAAAGGCTCCGAGAATGTTGGATCTGGTGAACACTTCCTGCTCATCTTCAACAACGGTGGCAACATGAACGGCACCACCAACGAAGATCGTACCAACTACTTCGAGATCCTCCCGGCCAACCAGCTCGACCTCGGCCTCTTCCTCGAAGCCGATCGCATGAAGAGCCTGGCGATTACCAAGGACAACCTTGACAACCAACGCAACGCGGTCCAGGAAGAGCGGCGCCTCGGCGTTGACAACCAACCGTACGGCAAGAGCGGCGAGATCCAGCAGGAGCTGATCTACGACAACTTCGCTTACAAGCATACCGTGATCGGTTCCATGGACGACCTGAACGCTGCGACTGTCGACGACGTCGCCTCGTTCTTCAAGATGTACTACGCACCAAACAACGCCACGCTCGTGTTGGTTGGTGACTTCAAGACTGCTGACGCCCTCGCGAAGATTCGCTCGAACTTCGAAAGCATCCCGCGCCAGCCCGATCCGCCGGCAGTGGACATGACCGAGCCGGAGCAAAAAGCAGAACGTCGCGCGAGTGTTGACGACATGCTCGCACGCGCACCGCAAGTTGCTCTCGCTTACAAAGCGGTTCCCGGAAACACGGCCGACTTCTACGCGTTGCAAGTGCTCAGTGCAGTGCTACAAAGTGGTCAGAGCTCGCGTCTTTATCAGAAGCTCGTCAAAGAACAGGAGAAGGTCACGAATGTCGGTGGCTTCATGGACGAGAAGCGTGGCGTGGGCGCGTTGTATTCCAACGCGACTCTTAGACCAGGCGCCAAGACCGAAGACGTCGAGGCAGTCATCTACGCCGAGATCGATCGGCTGAAGAAAGAGCCAATCGCCGACTGGGAGCTTCAGAAAGCAAAGAACACCACGCGTCGCAACCTGATCAATGGCCTGCAAAGCGCGCTCACGCGTGCGATCACGCTCGGCCAGTACACGACCTATTACAACGAGCCGAACCTGATTAACGAGCGACTCAATAAAGTCGCCGCAGTCACGAAGGAAGACGTGCAGCGTGTCGCGAACAAGTATTTGGTCGACACCAACCGCACCGTTGTAATTACCATGCCGAAGGCGAAGGCCAAGCCCGCAACCGGCTCATCAGGACAGTAAAGGAGTTAGAGCAATGAGAATGATGAAGACCAGAAGCAACATTATCGTCGCACTGATCCTGATCGCGCTCGTATCCTCTTTGGCTTTTGCCCAGGGAGGCGCGCAGACTGGACCAGGACAACAAACCACGAAGGGCGCGGTCATCAAAGGCAAGGCGCCTGTTAACAAGGAAGTTCTGAAAGTAAAACTTCCGCGCGCTGAAGAAGCGACGCTGAAGAATGGATTGCAGGTCATCCTGCTTCCGGCGCACAAGGTGCCGACCTTCAACATGCAGCTCGTGGTGTTGAGTGGCGGACTTGCAGACAAGCCGGACTATCGCGGACTCGCGAGCTTCACTGCATCGTTGTTGCGTGAAGGCACGAAGACACGCTCCAGCAAAGACATCGCGGAGCAGGTCGATGCCATCGGCGCTACCCTCGGCGCAAACTCCGGTCTGTCGTCGTTGACGAGCACGGTCAGCGCGAGTGGATTGGTTGAGAACCTGGACCAGACGTTCGAGTTGTTTGCGGACGTCATTCGCAATCCGACGTTCCCGCAGGCTGAAGTCGACAAGTACAAAACACGCACCCTCGCGCAGCTTCAGTTTCAGAGATCGATTCCACAGTTTTTAGCGGCGGAGCAGTTCCAAAAGGCGATCTACGGCACGAGCCATCCGGCTTCGCTCGTTGCGCCGCCGGCCGAGTCGCTCAAGAAGCTGACGAGCAAAGACCTCGCTGACTTTCACGCGATGTACTATCGTCCGAACAACGCGATTCTCGCGATCGTCGGCGACGTCACGATGAAGGAGATCCTGCCGAAGATCGAGAAGGCATTCGGCGACTGGCAGAAGGGCGATGTGCCGACAGTGACGATCCCGCAAGCGCCCGCGCAGTCGGATTCGCGGATTTACCTGATCGATCGTCCCGGCTCAGTGCAGACTGTTTTGCAGCTCGGCACGCTCGGTATCGAGCGGACCAGTCCTGACTACTTCTCAGTGTTGCTGGCAGACCGCGTACTCGGTGGTGGTCCATCAGGACGTCTCTTCCTGAACCTGCGTGAAGACAAGGGCTACACCTACGGTGCGTACAGCAACTTTGGCGGCTCGAAATTCAAAGGCACATGGATCTCCAGCTCTGAAGTTCGCACTGACGTTACTGAAGGCGCGATGAAGGAGTTTATGTACGAGCTCAATCGGCTGCGTAACGAGCCCGTGCCCGCGGAAGAGCTCGAGAATGCGAAGCGCGCGATTGTGGGCAGCTTTGCCCTCTCGCTCGAACAGCCGAACACGCTCTTGCAGAACATCATCACGCAGAAGCTCTACAACCTGCCGGCGGATTACTGGGACACGTATCCGCAGCGAGTTTCGGCCATCACGGCTGCTGACGTGCAGAACGCGGCGAAGAAGTATCTCGACATGAGCCATCTTCAGGTGGTTGCAGTTGGTGATGCTGCGAAGGCGCGTGAGGTCCTGTCGAAGTACGGGAAAGTTGAAGTGTACGACGCTGAAGGAAAACCCGTGACCGGGCCAGACACTAACAACAACAAATAAGCCACGGATAACACAGAAAACACGGATCAGAATTTCTTTTTCTGATCCGTGTTTTTCTGTGTAAATCTGTGGCTAAGGTTTACTGGCTACGAAGTCGATCCCCTTCAAATCATCAAACAAGCCTGGCAGCGCTCGATCGAGTGGAGTGAAGCTGTAACCCTCTTTCGAAGGGATCACCCGATAAGTCTTCTCCGACGGCGCGACTTTGAACGAGTAATTACCGTCGTTATCCGTCGTCGCCGCCATCACGCTTCCCGACGGGCTAATCAAGACTACCGTCGCGTTCGCGATACCCAACTTGTTCGAATCCACGATGCGGCCTGTGACTTTTACCGTTGATCGCAAACGTGCTGAAGCGTTTTTGAGAGCTTCGTCAGACATCGACGGGGCGGGTTGCGATTTTGGAGTTTCGGCTGGCGCCGGTTCCGGCGCCGTTGTTGTTGGTTCTGCTGCAGCAGCGGCGGTCGTCGCCGTCCCGAGTTTCGCATCGAGACCGTCAAGCGAGCCGTTGACGCGTTTGTAGAGTTGCTCGATCACTGATCGTCGCACCGCGGATGGCGCCGGATCACCTTTATAACTCCTGATGTAAGCTTCGAGCGCTTGCTCCTTCTGGCCCGACTGTTCGAGTGCGGCGCCGAGGTGCCAGAGCGCGATGCGCCATGCGGGAGTGTCTGCCGGCAGGATCTCCGCAGCCTTCTGCAGGTGCGTGACCGCGTTCGAATACTTCTCCTCGTTAAAGAGCGCCCAGCCTTCGATATCCTCCAAACGTCCCTTGTAAAGAGCGGCGAGCATCTCTGTCGGAGCAGGCGAGACAGCGGGAACATTGCCTGCTGAAATCGCGCTCGCGCGTAAGTCGCGAAATTCATCAGCCTGCACTGCGAGCGTGAGCATCGGAACTTTCAGTGCTTCGTCAGTGGCGCGTCTTGCTTGTGCGATCAGATCCAATGCCGTCTTCGCACCGACACCATTTCGCGCGAGTCGACTCGCCGCATACACCTGTCGAAACGCGCGCATGTTGTCAGTGCCCGCAGCGAATTCCTTCGCCGCTGCGACTGCCGCTGACTCGTCGATCTTCTGCCCCTCAGCCGGGGTGATGGCGGTGTTGAATGCAAGCAGCGCCTTCATCGTTTTTGCATTTGCGGCGCTGTCTGCCGATGTCGGTTGATAGATACTGGCGCGACGTTCCGGCGCGAGCAGATCGAGAAAACTCGCGTCACTCACTTGCACGGTCCCCGCGAGGTAAGTCTGGATCTGATCGTCTTTGATTGTGAACGACTGGCGCAGAACCTCGACGGCTTCATCGTACAAGCCCATCGACGCGAGCACGTTCGCGAGCTCATAAGTAAGCGTCGGAAACTTTCCGTACTGGCGCGCATAGCGGAGCGCGCGCTCTGCATCGAGTGGACGCTGCGTGTTGAGCAGCGCACGGGCCAGAGCCATCTGCGCCCACGTGTAACGTGGCTCGATCGAGACTGCTTTGAGACCGAGCTCCAGGGCCTTGTCGTTGTTGTTGTGCGCCGCGAACCAGTAGGCGGCGCCCGAGAGCAACGGCAGGTTGCCTGGCTCGGCGTTGAGTGCGTCATTGAGAGCGGTGTTGGCTTCGTCTGTGCGATTGAGCTCAAGCAGCGAGATCACTTTGCCGGCGCGTGCGGCTTTGTTTTTCGGATCGGCGGCGAGTTGTTCGTTGTAGAGCGCGAGTGCTTCTTCGGTTTTGCCCGCGGCGCGATATAGATCCGCGAGGCTGCCACGCGAGACTTTCGACGACGGATCGAGCTCGAGTGCCTTCTTGTACTCAGCCGCCGCTTCGTCAAGACGCAGAGAGATGTGCAGTCCGACTGCGAGCATTCGATGTGCTTCGGCAAGATCGGGCGCGAGCTTCACTGCATTCTCAGAGATGCGAACAGTCTCACTGCCGCGTTCGATGCTGAGGTAAAAGCCCGCCATTTCGAGCAGGCGCTTCGGATCGCTACCAAACTTGTTTTCAATGCTCTGGGCGGCTTTGAAAGCTGCGTCACGCTCGCCACGCAGGTACAGGTTGATCGGAATCTGCGCGATCACACCCGCGAAGAGTTTTTCGTTGATGTTTGTATCGGCCTCGTCGATTGCGCACATCATCTGCTCGATGCCGCCAGCGATGTCGCCGCCCTTCAACTTCTGATCGCCAAGGCCCGCGTGCGTGCTGATCAGCAGCTCGATCGCGCGTGGTCTCGCTTTTGAGTCCGGATGCGTGTCGAGAAATTCTTTCAACAACACCGCGCGCTGAGGCAATGGCTTCGTGAGTGTGAGCTCGACTTCCTCTAACTCATCGAGCTCTTCCTCGTGCAGCTCTTCAGCAGTTTTCTGTTTGACTGGAGCTGCTTTCGGAGCGGCTGCTGCTGCGGGCTTCTTGCGGCCTGTTTTCGACGTGTCGGTCTTTGGTGTCTCCTTTGGTGTCTCAACGCCTTCCGTCTTCGGCGACTCTGAAGGTGTTGGCTCAGTCTTCGGCGATTCCGCTGCCACCGGCTCGGAAGTCGGACTCTCACTCGGCTTGGTTTCGGTCTTTGGGGTTTCGTCTGGAGGAGTTCCCTGTGGTACCGGCTTTGGTGCATCACTGACCATGCGAGGGCGAGTGCGCGGAACGTCCTTCGCACTCACGAGCACTGTTTGCGGCGAGTCGGTTGCTACACTCGGCGTGTTAGCTGCAACTGTCGACGTCTCGAGATCAGAGACTTTGAAACTGAACTTCTCCGCGAGCGCGCTCGCGAACACGTGTACGCCGTTATCAACAGCTTCCGCGAGTCGACCCTCGTTCAGTGGTCCACTCATGCGAATGTTCATCTCGCCGAGGATGCCATCCGGCAGATCCGCTTGTGCGGCGCGAGTGAATTGTGTGAACGACGATTTGGACGCAGCGGAAACAACCAGCAGCAGGCTCTTGCCTTTGCTCGTCTTCGCGCCGATGTTCCAATCGCGCGCGAGCTGTTGTGAAAACGCTGAGATCCCCTGCGCGCCGGTGTCGCCGACAATCGCGACGTACAGCTCGAGCTTGCTCTTTTCCTTGAGCCCCTGGAGCAGGTTCTCGAGCCGTGCTTTAGTGCCGGCGTCCATCACTCCGGCGAAGTCGCTGACGAAGCTGCTCGGCGCGGGCAGTTTGTTTGACTGTGCAAAAGGGTTTGCGCTGATCAGCAGAAACAGCCCAACCGCTGGGATTACGGTCAATAGGCGCATTAGCGCTCGAACTGATCGGGTCATTGTTGATATGTTCCGCATCCGGGATGTGGGGGGACGATTCGGCGCTCATGATACCATCGGCAAGCGAATATGAGCGAACTTGATGAAGCGTGGGCGGCCGCGTTGTCGGAAGCGGAGCGCAGGGCGCGCCTCGCCGGGCGCGGTGAGGTGGCCGAGTACCTCGCGCTGAAGAACTCAAACGACTTGCTGCGCAAGGCGGGAGTTGATTGGCTGCTCGCGGAGTTCACGGTGCTGGCCGGTGAGGCAAACCGCGCGGGCGCGAGTATTCAGATTGCGAAACAGGATGGGCACCGGTTTCCGACAGGGACTTCGACGATGGTTGGACATCTGTTGACGCTCACGAACGGTGTGCGCACTTTGTTTGTTGAAGCTGGCTGGCCGCGCGCGCCGCGTGATGGTGTCGTACGTGGTGGAGGACTCGCGGCGGCGCACATTCGACACCTCGGAATCAAAGCCGCGAACGAGGAGTTGCTGTTAGCGAGATCCAAAACGGGCGCGCCCGCATGGAAGTCGATTGAAAAAAATTACTTCCTCCTCGAGGCCGACATCCGTCGCCACCTCTCCATCCTCCTCAATCAACGTCAATAACTGATTTTGTGCTTTTTGTGCCTTTTGTGGCTATAACGTTTTCGTTCAAGGTCTGCACGTTTTGGCACTTCTGACGCGTAAACATCCTCATTTTCCGCCCATTTCTGCACAGGCACAGCGCTTGCCAAATACTCCGGCAACGACATCGGGTACACGCGTTGAAGTCGGAACCCGAGGGATTACTGAGGAGAAATACAGAAATGACGAACCGGCACACACTGAAGTTTTCAATTTTCGCTGCGGCCATTTTGGCGCTTGCTTTGCCCGCTGCAGCGTCGGCCCAGTGGGGACGTTACCCCGATGATAATCGCGGCTACGGCCGCTACGACGATCGCGGACTCCGAGACTCCGTTAACCGGCTCGATCGTCTCGCGAAAGATTTCGAACGCGACATGGACCGCGCGCTCGATCGCAGCCGCGTCAATGGCTCACGTCGTGAAGATCAGATCAACAATGAGGTCCACCAGTTTCGTAATGCTGTCCGCGATCTGAAATCGCGAGTTGGCAATGGTCGCGACTTGAATCGTAGCTCGAATGAAGCGCGCCGAGTGCTTCAGGAAGCTGATCAAATCGATCGCTTCGCGCGTCGTGGAATTGACGGACGCACTGCTTCTGAGTGGTCGCAGATCCAGCAGGAGCTTCGCTACATCAGCAACGTCTACGGCTTTGGCTACGGTGGTTACGGCCGAGATGGCGACTGGCGTCGTGACGACGATTGGCGTCGCAACGATCGCAATCGCAACGATCGCAACAACGATTGGTGGAGACGAATTCCATTCCCTCGGTACTAACCCCTATCTGACTTCCGCTGGTTAACCTGCTGGTCTACCCTGCCCAAAGGCCTCGGCTGCAAACGCCGGGGCCTTGTTCTATCTTGTTCATCTTGTAAAATCCTGTAATCCTGTCTAAAAACTGTCTAAGATGTGCCTGATGATGCCCGGCACTCTGTATCTCGTCGCCACACCGATCGGCAATCTCGCAGACATCACGCATCGCGCCCTTCAAGTCCTAAGCGACGTTGATCTGATCGCGTGTGAAGACACGCGCCACACGCACAAGCTACTCAATCACTACGGCATTTCGACAAAGACAATCAGCTATCACGAACACAACGAGCAGCAGCGTGCGGCTGAGCTGATCGAGCGGTTGAAACAGGGAAGTAACGTCGCTGTAGTTTCAGACGCAGGCACACCATCGATCAGCGATCCCGGATATCGACTGGTCCGTGCGGCGATCGAGAACGAGATCTCTGTTGTTCCAGTGCCTGGTCCAAGCGCGCTGATCGCGGCGTTGATTGCAGCGGGTCTTCCGACCGATGAGTTTTTCTTCGCAGGCTTTCTGCCGTCGCGAACGAGTGCGCGCCGTGCTCGTCTCAACGAATTGCAAGCAGTGCCGGGGACGTTGATCTTCTACGAGGCGCCGCATCGACTTGCGGCAACGCTCAAGGACGCTTACGAGATACTCGGCGAGCGTGAAGCAGTCGTAGCAAGGGAGCTGACGAAGTTACACGAGGAGATCAGGCGCGGAAGGTTGAGCCAGTTAACCGCGGATTACACGGATCAAAAGCAGGATATTCGCGGAGAGATCGTTGTATTGATTGATCGAAATGTGATTGGGGGTGCTGTTGCTGAGGTTGTTAGTATCGCGGTGTTAGTTGATCAATTTGAACAGCACGGTTTGGACCATCGTGCCGCACTCAAAAAAGCGGCGCGTGAGCTTGGTCTCTCACGCGCCGAAGCTTACCGTCGATTGATTTCAGAACGACAGGACTAGTTTGTTGATATTTGAGCGGGCAACGGTTTGTCGACTTTTAGGCGCGCCGGGCGGTTCGCAATTTCCCACAACGTCATATAAACCGTCCGCGAAATCTTCTCCGTCTTCTGGTAATCGATCTTGTCCGGCGAGTCGCCTGCGCGGTGATAGTCTTCGTGCACACCGTCAAAGAAGAAGATGATCGGAATTCCCTTGCGGGCGTAGTTGAAATGATCGCTGCGATAGAAGAACCGGTTCGGGTCCTTCGGATCGTCGTAACGCGTATCAAACGTGATGTTCAAAAACGACTTGTTGACCGTGTTGACGAGCTCGCCAAGCTCCGTGCTCATCATCGTCGAGCCGATCAGGTAAACCGCATCCGGTCCGGTCAGCTCAGCGTTGCGCGGGTTCGTGTCGCCTTCTTTCTTACTCCGGCCAATCATATCGATGTTGATCTGCGCCACGATTTGATTGAGCGGCACCGTCGGATATTCCGTGAAGTAACGTGATCCCCACAAACCTTTCTCTTCGCCGCAGTGCCAGACAAACAACACGGAACGCTTCGGTCGCGTCGGCGCTTTCGCGAATGCTTCGGCCATGCTTAGCAACGCGGTCGTGCCGGAGCCGTCGTCGTCCGCGCCGTTGCAGATCGTGTCAGTGCCGGCTGGCGGACAGCCGCTGCCCACGTGATCGTAGTGCGCGCCGAGTGCAACGTATTCAGCCTTCAATACCGGATCGCTGCCTTCCCAAACTGCAACCACATTCTGCGTCGGCACGGTCTCGCTGTTGTTCGCTACACTCATCGAGATCTTCTTCTGATCGCTCATCAGAAACGACGCGGGCAGCGAGGTCGTGGCCGAGCCATATGCTGCACTGAAAATACCAGAAGCGTTTGCGCGCTCGCCCGCGAAGAGTGTGTTTGCCGTTTCCGGCGAGATGACGATTGACGGCAGCGGCGACGTTGTTTGCGGTGTGAACTTCGCGACGACAGTCGAGCCACGCTCCATGATGCGCTGGCGATTGCGTTGCCAGTTTGCGAAGTACTGAAAGTCAGGCACGTAAATCAAACCGACGACGCCTTTGCTGCGCGCGTAGTCGCTGGGGTTCATGTAGTCTTCGCCCTGCTTGCCGAAGTCGGCGCGCGCAACGCCGCGCGGTGGCGCGTTTGGAGTGCCGAAGACCACCGCGATTCGTCCTGTTGGATCGACGCCCTTGTACGCGTCCATCTCTTTCGACTTCACAAACCAGCCATTGCCCGCGAACACGAGTTGACCACTGACGTTGCCGGAGCCGCTCACCGGAATGTAGTCCGTTCCTGCCACGAGTGTACGCCCGCTGTAATCGACTTTCGTTTGACCACCATCAGCGCGCTCGCGTCGCAGATCGATGCGTTGGAAAAAGCCTTCGTCGCCTGCGGGCTTGAAGCCCCAGCGTGCGAGGTTCATCGCGAGAAACTTCGCGGTCGTGTCGAGCCCGCGCGAAGGCGTGTCGCGTCCTTCCATTTCGTCGGAGGCGATGAACGTCAAATAGTCTTTGATCTGTTCGGCCGAGATGGTGTCGATGCCGCGCTGAGCTGTTACAGATGCGGCTGACTTCTTTGATTTGTCGGCAGCGCGCTGCCCGTAGGTTGCGGGTAATGTGGTGACGAGCAAGCTCGCCAGCACGAGGGAAGTTAAGAATCTTCTCATGCAGTCTCCAGTAAAATTGAAATAGGTCCTAGGTCCGATACGACCTATTACGCGTGTTGCACTGCCTGCACCAGCCGCGTCAACGTGTCTTTGGCGTCGCCATACAGCATGCCTGTTACCGGCTTAAAAAACAAAGGGTTCTCAAGACCGGAGAAGCCTTTGCCCTGACCACGCTTCAAGACCACGACTGACTTCGACCGGTCGACTTCAAGAATCGGCATACCGGCGATCGGACTTCCTGGATTGTCGCGCGCATCCGGATTGACAACGTCATTTGCTCCGATGACAACAGCGACGTCCGTGGTTGGAAACTCGGGATTGATTTGCTCTAGCTCGTAGAGGGCTGAATACGGAACATTCGCTTCCGCCAGCAACACGTTCATGTGACCGGGCATGCGTCCGGCCACGGGATGAATTCCGTATTTAACAGTGACGCCACGCTTCTCGAGCACGTCTGCGAGCTCGCGCACCGCATGTTGCGCCTGCGCGGTGGCGAGTCCGTAACCCGGCACGAACACGACTTTGTTTGCGTAAGCGAGTTGTGTGGCGATGTCGTCGAGACCGACTTCGCGCATGGATCCCTGTGCCTCGCCAGTCGCTGTGGCTGTCGCTGCGCTTCCGAACGCGCCGAACAACACGTTCGTCATCGAGCGATTCATTGCGCGGCACATCAGAATCGAGAGTATGAAACCCGAAAACCCGTCGAGCGTGCCCGCGATGATCAGCACTTTGTTTGAAAGCACGAAGCCAGTTGCTGCCGAAGCGAGTCCGGCGTAAGAGTTCAGCAACGACATCACGACCGGCATGTCAGCCGATCCGATCGGCATCACCAGCAATAATCCAAAGACAAACGCGAGACCCACCATCGTAAAAAACAGCGGCATCGATCCCGGCACGACGATCAGGTAAACAAAGATTGCGATCGTCACTGCCAGCAGCACCATGTTGAAGATGTTCTGACCTTTGTAGGTCATCGGCGTGCCGCGCACGAGACCCTGAAGCTTTGCGAAAGCGAGGAGACTGCCTGTAGTTGTGAGTGCGCCCAGCATCACTTCGAAGCCGAGCGCGCCCATCATGACTTTGTTCTCGAGATGCCCGCCGTAACGATAGAACTCAGAGATACCAACCAGCGCTGCAGCGAAAGCGCCGAACGCGTGTGAGAGCGCGGTTCGTTGTGGCATCGCTGTCATCGGCACCCACAAGCCCATCGCGAGTCCGACAACAGAGCCGATCGCGAGACCTGCGAGTATCCACGTGTAAGTGATGATCTCGTGATGGACGAGCGTGCCGATGATGGCCATCAACATGCCAAACTCCGCGAGGTGCATGCCGCGCTTCGCGGTTTCGGGATGGCTCATCCCCTTCAATCCGAGGATGAAGAAGATTGAAGCGAGCAGGTAGCTGAGTTCGATGAAGTAGAATTGGAGCATAATTAGCCACGGATTACACGGATAAACACGGTTCTAATTAGATCTGTGTTTATCCGTGTAATCTGTGGCTCTATTCCTTCTTCGCGATTTCCTTCCGTTTGAACATCTTCAGCATGCGATCAGTAATGACGAAGCCGCCGACCACATTCGTCGTCGAGCAAACGACAGCAATGAAACCGAGAATCGTGCTGACCGTGTTGTATCTTGCACCCGCGGTGACGATCGATCCGACAAGCGAGATACCCGAGATCGCATTAGTCGCCGACATCAGCGGCGTGTGCAACAGCGGCGGCACCCGCGAAATCACCTGGTAACCAAGAAACGCCGCAAGCGCGAAAACGTAGAGCGCCGATATCAAAAGGATTCTCTGGACTAAAGGATCTTCCATTGACATTTCGATTACTCCTAACCTGGTTGCGCCTGTAACGCCGCCGCGACGCGCTGGTTTACGACTTCGCCGTTGTGAGTGACGCATGATGGTCCAACCACGTCGTCTTTCATGTCGATGTTTAGCTGGCCGTCTTTGATCAGCAGCGCGAGAAACGATGTGACGTTGCGCGAGTAGAGTTGGCTTGCGTGGACCGGAATCGTTGCCGGGAGATTTGTCGGGGCGACGATCGTGACGCCGTCGCGCTCCACGGTTACGTCTGCCTGGCTCAGCGCGCAGTTACCCCCAGTTGAGCCTGCGAGATCGATGACGATCGAGCCGCGCTTCATGCCGTTGACTGCTTCTTCAGTGATCAATAGCGGAGCGCGTCTGCCCGGGACTTGTGCAGTGGTGATAACTACATCTGCAGTCTTCGCGTGTTCTGCGATCAACGCGCGGCCGCGGTTCATTGCTTCTTCCGAGAGCTCGACGGCGTAACCGCCTGCGTCTTCAGTTTTGATCCCACCGAGATCGACTTCGAGAAACGTCGCGCCGAGGGATTTGACCTGTTCGCCTGCGGCTGCGCGCACGTCGTAACCTTCGACCACTGCGCCGAGACGTCTGGCAGTCGCGATCGCCTGGAGTCCAGCGACGCCTGCGCCGAGTACCAGCACGCGCGCCGGAGGCACAGTGCCCGCGGCAGTCATCAGCAACGGAAACATGCGCGGAATGTGTGCGGCGCCGATCAGGACGGCTTTGTAACCCGCGACAGTCGCCATCGACGAAAGCGCGTCCATCGCCTGCGCGCGCGTAATGCGCGGAATCAGCTCGACCGAGAAAGTCGTGACGCCGCGATCGACCGCCGGCAAGAGGGCGCTGGGCTCGTCGAGCGGGCGTAGAAAGCCGATTGCGACCGCGCCTTTTTTCAGTCGTGCAAAATCGTTTGCTGAAGGTCGGTTTACGACGGCGAGTACGTCGGCGTCAGCGAGGAGCGCTTCGCGGTCTGAGCTTATTTCGGCACCCGCTTCGCTATAGTCGTCATCGGTGCGGGCGGCGCTGAGACCCGCGCGGCTTTCGATGTGTACGGAAGTCCCGAGTCCGACGAGTTTCTTAACGGATTCGGGCATGAGCGCAACGCGTGCCTCACCCGCTTGTGTCTCCCGCAACACAACGATCTTTATTGGCATAGACGAATCAATAATAGCGTTTCGTGGGGATCAGCTAGTCGCCGAGCGCGTGCAGTATAGCAAATACCGGGCGCCTCCTTGGAGTGCGGCGGCCTGGCGCCGCTTTGGTATCGATGAGGCACGATCGAGGCCAAAGCGGCGCCAGGCCGCCGCACTCCAAGGACGCGCGCTACTCCAAGGACGCGCGCTACTCCAAGGACGCGCGCTACTCCAAGGACGCGCGTTGCGTTTTGCGTGAAATGTTTTTCCCCCAATAGTCATACTAAACAGAGCGCTCACTATTTCCTTGGTCTGAGACATGTCGAGCGAATGGCTTTGTTCTTTACTGTTGCTGGTCCTGATTGCCCTGCTGCTGCCGAGCGGGGCGAGCCCCTGTTTCGCGCAAACACAAAAACGTCGCCCGTCGTTGGGCCGTTTTGAGAGGTGTTTGCCTCCGGAAATCTCGCCCCGCGAAACTGCCGTGTACGGCGGACCCGGCAAAAGAAATGTGACTGTCGAGGGAGTCCTGACGAAGCTAAAAGCCCGGTGCAGTAAAGACCGTCTGCTCGACTCCAAAAAGAAGGAAATTCGCTTTTTCAAGAAGACGTGTTGGGGACATCCGCCGCCGAATTACCTGGAATTACAAGCGGAAGAAAGCCGCCAGCTCACACTACTAAAAGCCAGTTACACGGTCGTGATTATCGAATGTGATCCACGGATACCGTGATCGCAATTTTGGAGGAAAATGAACCCCCACTCCCCCCGACTTTCCTCTGCGGCAAAGCTGTCGCGTGTCCGTCTCGTCATCATCCTGCTGCTTCCGCTCGCACTCGCCGTCGCGGCAATTATCGCGCGCAAGAGTCAAAAGAAGCTCGCTCCGCCGCAACCGCTCGGCGTCCCGGTCCAGCCGGCTTTGCAAAAGCCAGAACTGGACATGCCACTCGCCGAGCTTATTCGAGAGCGGCCGTCGCTCAACATCCTGAAAACACTCACGCGCCACGAACCTGAGGACGACTTACTGGCGCTCTTTCCCCGGCCGCAAGCCGAGGAAGAGTTCGAAGGCGACGTTGAAGAGCGACGTAACTGGTTTCTCTTCCAGCGCCAATTCCCATTCAACGAGATCCCCGAAGAAGCCCGATTGAAAGCCTGGGAATCCAGACCGGTTGCAAAACCTGAGCTCGATCCGTGGGGCGAAAAAGTTGAAGGCGTGCCGTGGCAGTCAATCGGCCCGACGCCGACGAGTTCATTCTTTCCAGGTAGCTGGGGAAAGACCAGCGGTCGCATCAACACCATCGCCGTCTCTCCAACTAATTCCAACATCGTGTTGATTGGCGGCGCGACCGGAGGCGTGTGGCGCTCGATCGACGGCGGCACGACGTTCACGCCGGTTACTGACAGTCAGGTAGATCTGGCCGTCGGTTCAATCGCGTTCGCACCCAGCAACAGCTCGATTGTGTACGCAGGCATGGGCGACAAAGACGCGAATTACCTTGGCACCGGCATTTTGCGCTCGACCGATGCCGGCCAAACCTGGACTCGCGTCAGCAACAGCACGTTGCCGCCATTAGGCGTGATTTCGCAGATCCTCGTAGATCCGACCAATGCTAATAGAGTCTATGTGGCGCAGTTCGCGTTTCAACAAGGTACAAATTTTTTCGCCAGCGGGTTCTATCTCTCGACTGATGGCGGCGTGAATTGGACGAAAACGCTCTCCGCAACTCCAAAGGATCTCGTGCGCCACCCGACGCAGGCCAGCACGTTGTACCTGGCAGTGCGGGATACCGACTTTACAAACGGCTCGAATGGCGGTGTGTTCAAGTCGACAAATAGCGGTCAGACTTGGCAAAGGATCTACACCTCGCCCTACGGCATACCAGACAACATCAAGGTTGCCGTAACGCCAGCAGCGCCTGAGAACGTTTACGTGCTCAATGGCAAGACGGGCGGTGCCCGTGTGGAAGTCAGCACTAACGGCGGCAGCACCTGGAGCAATCGTGGTGGAAACTTCGATACCCAGCAGTTTTTCTATAATTGTTATCTGTTCGTTCACCCCACCGATCCAAACACGATCTACGTGGGCACGCGAGATCTTTGGCGCTCTACAAACGGCGGCTCAACTTACACAAACGTCACCGGCAACTTTACCAACGTAGCCAATCCTAATCAGTACTCACCTGCGACAGCGAAGGCCCATCCGGACCAGCATCATTTTTACATCTCGCCAACGAGTCCGAGCACAATCTACCTGGCAAATGACGGCGGTATCTGGAAGTCTACTGACGGCGCCAACTCCTTTACATCGCTGAACAACACGCTCTCGCTCACGATGTTTACCAGTTATGACATGCATCCGACGGATGCGACGAGAAGTTACGGCGGCACGCAGGACAATGGCACTCAGAAACACACCGGTGCGCAAACGTGGCGCGAATTTTCACCTGGCGATGGTGGACAGACGTTCGTTGACACGCTGGACCCGTCGATTGTCTACGTAACCTACATTAATCGCAATGTCTATCGGTTCACCAATAATGGTGATAGCGGCTGGCCACCCGTAGTGATCGGCAACGATGACATCTTCAATCGTGATCGGGTAGCATTTTATCCGCCCTTCGTCGGCAACGACACCAATTCGAATCTTTACTTCGGCACGTATCGTCTGTACGTCAGCACTAACCGCGGCGGCAGTTGGACCATGCCCAGTAGTTTCACCGATCTGACGTTCGGAGGTGTCCTGTCGGCCATTGCCGTTGCCAAATCGAATACGAACGTCATTTACACCGGTGCTTCCGACGGCAGGTTGATGGTCAGCACCAATGGTGGTGCTAACTGGACCGACCGCACGAGTGGGCTGCCGCAAAGATTCATCAAGAGCATTACTATCAGTCCCACCGATCCCAACACCGCTTACGTTACGGTTTCCGGTTTTCTTGCCGGTCACGTATTCAAAACTATCAACGCCGGCGCGAGTTGGACCAACATCAGCGGCAACCTGCCTGACATTCCCACGAACGATCTATTGATCGATCCGCGTGCCGGTAATTCGAACACGCTTTACGTCGGCACTGACATCGGCGTCTTTCGCTCGACTGTTGGCGGCACAACCTGGGAGGCTTTCAATAACGGCTTGCCACCCACGATCATCAGCGAGCTCGATGCACAGCCTGGTGGCATCATGCAGGTCGGCACTTTCGGCCGCGGCGCGTTTGAGATAAATCTGAATCAAACAACGAGTCCGACGATTCAATTCAGCTCCGCGACGTTCAGCGTTAACGAGAACGCCGGGACAGCGACGATCACCGTGACGCGCGGCGGAAGCTCGAGCGGCGCGGTATCAGCCAATTATTCCGTTGCAAACGGCACGGCCACCGCCGGTCAGGATTACGTTGCCACGAGCGGCACCGTCAGTTTTGCTGCGGGCGAGACGAGCAAGACCTTCAACGTGTCGATCATTGACGACACTGCCGTTGAAGGAAATGAGACGATAAACCTGTCGTTAAGCAATGCGACTGGCGGTGCGGTACTCGGTTCTCCGAACACGGCCGTCTTAACCATCATCGACAACGAGAGTAGTTGCAGTTTCACTTTGAACCCGACCAGCCAGAGCTTCGGCTCGGCGGGAGGAAGCAGCTCATTCACGGTCACGACTGGTCCAGGTTGCGCGTGGACAGCGGTAAGCAACGTGGGATTTATCACGACCAGCTCGAGCGGCTCAGGAAACGGCACTATCAATTACACCGTGGCGAGCAACAGCGGCTCGGCGCGCACTGGGACCATCACCGTCGGTGGTCAAACATTTACTGTCAATCAGAGTGGCAGTGGCGGCGGTTGTCCGGCTACACCGATCGCGGCGGGTCAAACGATCAACGGCACGCTTACTACTTCCGATTGCTTCTTTACCGGTACGACTCGCTACGTCGACGTCTACACTTTCAACGGCACGGCAGGTCAGCAGATCGCCATCAACATGACGTCGAGCACGTTTGATACCTACTTGTATCTGCTCAACTCGAGCAATCAACTACTCACGGAGGATGACGACGGCGGCGGCGGCACAAACTCTCGCATCCCGTCATTCTCGGGGTTCTTCACTCTGCCCGCGAACGGCACGTACACGATCTACGCCACGTCTTTTTCCTTCGATGGCGTAAGCGGCAGCACCGGGTCTTACGCGATAAGCTTGTCGAGCGCGAGTTGCAGTTATTCATTGAACCCGACGAGTCAGAGCTTTGGCTCTTCCGGAGGCAGCAGCTCATTCGGCGTGACTACCGCCGCGGGCTGTGCGTGGACCGCGGTAAGCAATTCGAGTTGGATCACTACGTTCAGCAGTGGCTCGGGCAATGGCACGGTCAACTACAGCGTGGCTTCAAACAACGGCGCAGCGCGCACCGGCAGCATCACGGTGAATGGTCAAACATTCAGCGTGAGCCAAAGCGCCGGTGGCGGTGGTTGTCCTGCAACAGCGATCGCGGTGGGCCAGACAATCAACGGCAACATCACCACGTCTGACTGCTTCTTCACGGGCACCTCGCGGTACGTTGACGTCTACACGTTCAGTGGCACGGCGGGCCAGCAGATCGCGATCACGATGAACGGCAACTTCGACACTTACCTGTATCTGCTCAATTCCAGCAATCAGGTGATCGCGGAAGACGACGACGGCGGTGGTGGTCTGAATTCGCGTGTGCCGGCAGTATCCGGGTTCATTACCTTGCCGTCGACCGGCACGTACACGATTTACGCGACGTCGTTCTCGTTTGATGGTATCAACGGCAGTTTCGGGTCTTACTCAATCAGTTTGCAGAGCGCCACAAACTGCACGTTTAGTCTCAGTCAGTCGAGCCAGAGCTTTGGCGCCTCCGGCGGAAGCAGCTCGTTTACTGTTACGACCGGAGCTGGTTGCGCGTGGTCGGCGGTGAGCAATGCAACGTGGATTACGACGAACTCGATCGGCTCGGGAACCGGCAGTGTCAATTACATCGTCGCCAGCAATCCTGGCAGTGCTCGGAGTGGAACGATCACCGTCAACAACCAGACCTTTACCGTCAACCAAAGTGCCGCGAGTGGTTGTCCGGCAACGGCGATCAGTGCGGGGCAAACTATCAATGCTACGCTGACGAGCTCTGATTGCTTCTTCACGGGCACGACGCGTTATGTTGATGTTTATAGTTTTAGTGGCACCGCGGGTCAGCAGATTGTTCTTAACATGACGTCTACTACCTTCGACACGTATCTATACCTGCTCAACTCGAGCAGCCAACTGATCGCCGAAGATGATGACGGCGGCGGTGGCACAAACTCGCGCATCCCATTCTTCTCCGGCACATTCACATTGCCTGCAACCGGCACTTACACGGTTTATGCGACCTCGTATTCCTTCGACGGCTTCACCGGCGGCACTGGCTCGTATTCGATAAGTCTTTCGAGTGGTGCGATTGCGAGTACGGTCCAGTTTAGCTCGCCGCTTTACAGCGCGAGTGAAGGAACCGGAAGCATCACCATAACCGTTACGCGTTCTGGCGACACGAGTGGGACCGCGAGTGTCAACTATCTCACTGGCGACACGGCGGGCTTGCAGAGTTGCACGGTCGTGAACGGGAGAGCGTCGGAACGCTGCGACTACGTGACCTCTGTAGGAACACTGAGATTTGCGGCAGGCGAAACGTCGAAGACCTTCAATGTGCCTTTTGTTGACGACGTACACCTCGAAGGCAATGAGACTTTTTCGATCACGCTTGCTGGCGCAGTGGGAACTTCGCTGGGATCGACTGCGAGTGCCACCGTCACCATCTCTGACAACGACGTCGCGGTGCCGACCAGTAATCCGATCGATGGCGTGGACTTCTTCATTCGCCAGCAGTATCTCGACATTCTCAACCGGCAACCGGATTCGACCGGTTTCCAGAACTGGCATAACACCCTCGCGCCCTGTCCGAATAACGGTTTCGGCGAGTTTGATAATCCGACTTGCGATCGCTTGCACGTCGCCGCTGGTTTCTTCGAGTCAGATGAGTTTTTGAATCGCGGCTACTGGGCGTTTCGGTTCTACATGGTGAGCCAGAATCAGCGGCCGACGTACGCGCGATTCATCCCCGACATGGCGCAGGTGGGTGGGCCAAAATCGCCGGTGGAAGAAGAGGCCAGCAAGGTTATATTTGCCGATGCGTTCGTGCAGCGGCCGGAGTTTCTGGCGCGGTATGGTGGTTTGAGCGGGCAGGCGCTCGCGAATGCGTTGCTGCAGACGGCGGGTTTGCCGAGCAACACCTTCACCGTCACGGGAAGCATGACGAACGCTCAGATACTGCGCGGGATTGTCGAGACTTCAGCGGCGGGGAACAAGTTCCTGACGGAAGGGAAGGTATCAATCCAATACTTCGGTTTCCTGCGGCGCGATCCCGACACGATTGGCTATCAAAACAACGTGAACACGTTGAACGCGAACCCGAGCAATCTGCGTCACATGATCTTCATCTTCATCTACTCGGTGGAGTACCGCAGTCGCTTCGGCCCGTAGCGTTGAGGGTCGCCCAACAGTTGCGCCCTGTGCCGCCGGCCCCCTATAATCCGAACCTCTGCGGCGCATTGGTGTAGTCGGTTAACACGCTGCCCTCTCAAGGCAGAGATCACGGGTTCGAGTCCCGTATGCGCTGCCAAATTGGACGAAGGTCGCTAGACGAGGTTCCGGCGGCCTTTTCTCTTTGCCAAGTCGTGTTGGTAACTGCAAGAAGATCAAAGGGTTGGCGAAAGGTTGCGGTGAGTGTTTGATCCTTCCAAACCGAGTTCGAACACACAAAATTGAGCAACTTGCGTTTTTCGCTTGGAGTTTGCTGTTTGAATAGAAAATAGGCCTTTTTTGCGAGTTCTAATAGGCGAACGCCATCATGCACATAATCGTGAGAAGCGTTTTCATACTCGGCGATCTGATCGGCTAAACGCTTCTGAGTTTGTCGCCATTCTCTTGCCTTACGTTCAAAGAAATCAGGCTCGAAGATAAGATTCCAAATGGCAGCGATTGGTAACAATCGTAGTCTACCCGTTAACACGCACATCGCAAACGAAACCAGAACAAGAAATCCAATCGGGGCGACGAGAACATCCCACGTCAAACCCATAACCGCATTCACCAATGGGGTCATAAACCGTAGGAACGGTGTTGCTAGGCCAATAACAAGAGCTGCGATCATAAGACGGCCTCTCGAGCAAATCGGATCGAGCCATTTGCGCCAACAACAAACTGAGAATCCCCCTACCAATCCCAATAGATGAATCAGGCTAAACGCGAACCAATATGAATAACGAGGGATCAAGAACTTATCGCCCTTAATATAGAAAAACGGCAGCAGCTCCGGCCTACTAACAAGCCAACCAAACATCAACCCTGAAAGAAAGCCAGAAATTAGAAACACTCCGAGCACCGATAAGTGGTCTTCACAACTTGAGCGCGAAACGTTTGAGGTAACTTCAACCATTCTTATCCCGCTTAAAGGAAGTGTTGGGCGCGACTCTCTTACGATTAATGCTGAACGCGAAATGGGCCACCTTCGTTTCTTTGAACATCATCTTCAATTCGAAATGGCTCCGAGGCAACGGCGGTATTCCAATTCGCGCTTGGGAACACTTGGCGGAACACAACCCAGCGCGCCAGATCATTCTTATGAAACGGATCCATTGCACCGACAGCGCTACCACTCATCACCTTGACCGATGATCCAGGTAGCAAATAGCTGTTCGCCAGCCCCGATTCATTGGTGAAAGGATTGACGCAAAACTCGAACTTAGTTGCATTCGCTATTGTCTGCCAACTTTGCGATCGTTCATCAAATCTCTGAACGGCATAGGCATATTCGAGGGGAGGGTTAAGCGTATCACTCACTGGCCTGCATGCAGGCAAACGCACTGGCAGCAGAGAGAAATTCGATATTTCCGGCCAGTACATCTTGGTCTGCCCAGGAATGCCGATATAAGCATCTTCATTTACAGCATCAACGTGCAATCCATAGGTCACCAAATGACCAAAGTTATACCAGTGACGAAACTCAACATATAAAGTGCCAGCAAATACCGAGCAGGCGAACATCACCAATAAGTTTCGGACTAGGTGCCGGTGCAGGATGCTTTTGACAACTCGGCAAACAGATAGACCCATGAAGAATCAGACACCAATCTCAAGCAATAAGTTCCCATTCTTCCACGAAACATCCAAAGCGTTAATGACGTCTCTACGCTCTCTGAACCCTGAACTTATGTGGCGTTCGATTCATCGGTTTGCTGCTGAGAGCTAAGTAAAAAAAGCTGAGCGCCACATAACTGACTTGGCCACATAAGCGCGCTTATGTTGTCGACAACATAACCGCGCAAAGCCTTGCACATTTCCGTCCGTATGATCGAATGGGATGCGCTCAATATTCAGCGCCGTAAGCGCCCTCTCTGCGTCCCACTCCGGGATCGTAATCGGTTCAAGTTCCTGCCCGTCAGTCTGACTGAGAACGAACCAACGCGGCTTGTAAACGAAGCTGGTAAAGGTGTGTTCTTCGTCGGAATCTTCCTCGCGGCGCTTGCAAGTAATCGGCATGCACAAAGTGAGCGCCCGTTCTCCGCGTTTCACAAAACGTCCTAAGTCTTTCCACTTCGGGAAAGTGTTAATTGGGCCGGGCTGTAAACCACGCATCTGACATTGCACCAGCGCAAGAATTTGATTTCCGGTCGAATAGGCATGAAAGGCACTATAAGCTTTCATGATCAGACCTGGCTTAGTGACAGCTTCGATAAGCAGGGCGGACCACTTCGGAATAGCGGGTGATTGGTTGGCGTGATTTTCCACTGTCGCGTGCTCCTTTTCAGGTGACTTTGTCGAGCGAAGTTCGCCCTTGCAGTCAGTCCCGAAAACTGGCGCACGTAACGCAGTGGAGTTGTACGGATGGGGTATCGTTTACGATGGAGCGTAGCGGGGAAGATTGATTTGTAGGGGAGTCTTGCTGACGTTTTCGGCGGGTTAGTGCTTCCAAAATCTGCAACCAAAGTTGCACCTTAAAAAAACTGCTTAAATTACGAGGGTTTTGCAAATATTTTTTTTGACGCGTCTATTGCAATCGTTTCAATAAGAAGTTTACTCTCACGCCGCTCAGTTTCTCGCCCGCCTCCCAAGGGCATTTCGCTGAACACACCTATACCAGGCCGCCGGTGCCGGGCAACGTGGCGGCAAAGATATTTGCAGTTTTGGGCCGAACGGAACCTAGAACACTGACAGCAATTGCAAGAGACTCAAAGTGAGTTCAGTGAGTAAGGATTCCGATTCAATTGCGCTTTCCGTGCCGTTGTCAGTCGCGTCGGTGGTGATGTGACCCGGCTCAGTAGCTGTCGCTGAGACTGACGGTGGTGGTGGCGGCGGTGCCACTCCCCAGGTCGTGATTTCCCCAGCCCGCGCCGAGAAGGACAGCACGACGAGCAACGCCACGGCTGCGCAGAGTTTTTGTAAGTGTTTCATGAGTGTTCTCCTGAAGTAGGTGGATGGTTTGTAAGGAATAGCGCAAGGCCATCCGCCGACAAACCGTCCCCGGTTAGATCTGAGGATGGAATCTTAGCATCGCGCTTTTCATTACTCTCAGATGGAGTTAATTACGCGAAAGGTATCTCACCAGTGAATCCCACCAAAGACCTCCTTCACCAGATCCTCGATCCCAATGTGTCACCGAACGAGCGGGCGCGTTTGCGTTGTGAACTGGCAAAACTATTGGAAGAAGCACGGAACTTCGAAGCGGCACGTGAGGCTATGGGGGAACTCTGGCAGAGAGTCGGTGAGAGCCCCAATCTGGAGGGCCTTGATCAACTTACGGCTGCGGACGTGCTGCTAAGAAGCGGTGCGCTCACCGGATACATTGGGAGCACCAAGCAGATCGCCAGCTCGCAGGGAATGGCGAAGGATTTGATTAGTGAAAGTATGGCGCTCTTTGAATCCCTAAACGACGCCAAAAAGGTAGCCGAGGCAAAGACAGAGATTGCAGTCTGCTATGCGCGCGAATGGCAGCTAGACAATGCACGAGTGATGTTGTCCGAAGCGGTGTCTCGGCTTGACGAGAGGGATGGCGATTTATACCGCCGTGCGCTGCTGCGAAGCGCCATCGTAGAGAAGTTAGATAACAGATTGAGTGATGCATTGAAATTCCTCTCCACGGCAGCGCCGCTATTTGAAGGAAGCGCCAATTACACACTGATGGGAAGTTTTCACAATGAATTCGCCAACGTGCTAAGGCGACTTGGTGAGAGCGAAAATTCTACTGAGTACATGGATCGGGCCGTGATCGAATACACGGCGGCGAGTGTTCACTTCGAGCAAGGAGGTAACACGCGCTATCAGGCTTGTGTTGAAAACAACCTGGCCCTTCTTTATTTGAAGGTTGATAGGGTTGCTGATGCACACGAGCACCTAGATCGCGCTCAAGCTCTTTTCACTACTCTTGGGGATAACGTCCATCTAGCTCAGGTAGAAGAAACTCGGGCACGTGCGTGGCTGGCAGAGGGTGCCTTTACGAAGGCGGAGAAGTCGGCTCGGAGGGCGGTCACAATGCTGGCAAGCGGAGACGAACCTTCGCTGTTGACAGACACTCTGATCACACATGGAATCACGTTGTCACACCTGAATGAGAACGACGAAGCCAAAGCAACCTTTGAGCGGGGAGTTCAGGTTTCCGAGCAGGCGGGTGATCTCGAGAGCGCCGGATTGGCTGCAATCGCACTGATTGAACAGATGGGCCAGCAACTTTCAGATGACGAAGTAAGCAGCACTATCGAACGGGCCAGAGAACTTCTCAAAGATAATCGTAATCCAGCCATACGCGAGCGGCTTTTGGACTGTGCGTTTTACGTGCTTTCTTTGGTTCGCACCGTTCATGCCAGTTGGACAAATTACTCGTATGACAGATCAGTGCATCGGTACGAAGCTCGCCAGATTCGCAGGGCACTCGAAGATGCGGGCGGAGTAATTTCGCAAGCGGCGCGCTTGCTTGGCCTGACTCACCAAAGACTGCACAAGATTCTCAAGAATCGGCACAAAAATCTGCGCCATGTTTTGGCCGAAATTATTGCATCCGGACAAGAGAGTGGTGTGGATGCTGATGCGATTGCGGATCTCGATCAAGCAACCGATAGGACCACTCAGCCAATCAGGGTTTTGCACGTCGAAGATGATCGAACAATCGCCGATTTAATACAGGAAATCTCGGAACATGAGAAATGGGAAGTGGAGCACTGCATCGACGGAACAACTGCGCTTACGGCACTCGCCAGCGATACGGATTATGACGTGTTTTTAGTTGACTATGAATTACCTGGGGTGAATGGGTTGGAGTTGATACAGCAAGCTCGCAGCATGGTCCACCGTCAGGATCTTCGAATCATAATGATGTCAGGGACATCAAACGAACTTGAAGCTCGCGAAGCCGGAGCGGATGCCTTTTTGCGGAAGCCGCAAGATATCGGATCAATCGTGGGAACCATTAATCGTTTAGTTGGCGAGAATGAGCAACAGATCGAGAACGTTAAAGACTCGCAGTGAAAGGTCCGGCCTGTGGGAGAGACGGGTCTTTCACCCTAGCGGAGCCATTCGCGATGTTGGGCCGCGCAAAAATGCCAGTCGCGAATGGCTCTGCGGAGGGCATCTGGAAAGCACGTTAGGGATTCTCGTGTGGACGCCGTTAATCCTCCAGGGGCGGCCAGCAGGGAAGCCACTCGCGAACGTGGCAGCACGGAAGGCGCGCTGTCGCGAGTGGCTCTCCGGCAAAACGGCAACTCCTCGTCTACTGGTGGGAGGAACAATTAGGATTCAAATTGCTGTTGGCGCGATTGATTTTTAACAAACAGCGGCACTGGGAGATGCGAAGCGTCGCATCTTTCAGCAAGCGGAGCCACTTGTTTAAGTGTGGGGTTACAAGTCGCTCTGGCTTAAGTCTCGCCATGATTAATACGAGGGCGTGGCGAGCAGGGGCTGACGTAACTGAGGAATCGACGTTGGCCCCTATTTGAGATTCCCACACCAACCGCCCAGAGTGTGGGTTAAGGGGCGTTTCTGTTTCCCTTAGCCAGGGACAGAACGACGCCCCACAGTATACGTATTGCGGGAGGTCGCTCGAAGAGTCAATGGGTAAGGCTGGTTCACAACTGAAACTAATGCCTGAAAAACTGCTTCTGATTCGAGAGTATTTGAACGTAAGCCAGTCTGCAATGGCGCAGCTTCTTGGCTTACCAGAGATAGGCTCCGTTTCAAAGTACGAGACCGGAGTATGCGAGCCGGATCTGATCCTGACGCTTGCCTATAGCCGTTTGGGGAAAGTAAGCATGGCATCAGTCATAGATGATGATGTCAGTGTAAACGAATTTCGAGAACAGCTTGGCACATACGACCTTGCGATTTTCGAAAACGTCATCTTATGAAAGCGCGCATTATTTCAAGAATGTCGGGTCTGTGAATTACTGAAAAGCAACGGTTCGGTCACTGGACCGCAACTTAGCAAACACAGCGAGTTCTCGCCCAGCTCGCGGTAAGCCCAACAACTCAGTCGTCAAAGGTGGCAGAACATGCCTCAGTCTACTCATTGCCCTGGCCGCGCCCGGAAGGTGTCGGCCTCGGAACCTTCTAAACTAGATGTGCTTATCTAAAGGTAGCTGCGGGAGGTCATATGAAAAAGAAGTCATTCGTTGCTGTCGCGCTTTTGATTATTTTCAGTGCAGCGGGCCTGATAGTAGCTCGCCACATTTACGCTAAACCGCACCTTCAGGGGAAGGCTCAATCATCCTCAACAGCGAAACAAGATGACGTTCCAGATCAGGTCTTTTACGGCGAAGTCTTTAGCATCATAGCGGAGCTAAAGAACGTTCGCGACTATCAGGAACGGGCTCAGCTTACAGACCAACAAACTGAATTCCTTAGAGTAACGGCAGAACAATGTGCAGAAAAGATCGCGAAGCAGGATGCGATTGCGGAAAAGCGAATAGCCGCGCTGCGCCAGCAGAACCTGAAAAATAAGCCGCCGCGCTTAACACCGCCTATTCCGAAAGAGATTGGCGAGTTACAAGCACAGCGAGACGCCATCATTCTTCACTGTCGAGATGAGTTCGGGGCGGGGCTTGGCATTGAGAAATTTGAACAGTTCCGCCTGGCGGCGAAATCGTTGGTTCAAATTCATGTTTCGCGTGCTCAATAGCATCGGAGGTTCGTATGAGAAGAAATGACTTGCTCCTGCTTTTAGGGGCCTTCGTCTTAATATGCTTGTCGGAAAGCTCAATACAGGCGCAGTACCTTACGGTGAGTTCATCGTTGTCATATGACTCGGCCACACGAAAGGTCAATGGGATTTCTCGAACCTCGATGGATTATTGGACCACTTATTATTACCGATGTAGGGCAAAAGGATATATCTATACTCAAAATCCTGGCAGTCCACTTGTCATGTCGGATGCACCGGGAAATAACGATCAGTCGGTAGTCACAGTTAACACGCAAGTCTCGACATCACCGTGGGTTGATTATAACCTTCGCACAGAACACTTCCTGTTGCCGCGCGTCGTCTCTCTTGGTCAGTATTACGACTATTGGAATTACTACTATGTTTCGCCTGCGTGGACGGGCGTTAGTGACCTCGGCGCTAGTAAGACAATCTACGGGTGCCAACAGTCTCAATCTTATCCGTATACAGGCTGCTACGCAGACCTTGTCTCCGATTGGATCTGGATGGGCAATACTAATGCGTCCGTTCGCACGCCTCCACTTATTACGCTATCTAATCAATTCATCACGGGATCGCTCAACGGAACTACTCAGAATGTCCTTCTGGGCTCTCCCGGTGGCATTCAAGCTGCTGTAACACCCTCGGGACTCAATGGTTCTTACACGTGGGTCATAACAGGGCCATTTGCTGTGGACTTCACTTCGAACGATAATTCTTACAGATCGATATTCTGGACGGAGCCTGGGACAAACACCGTGACGGTGACTTATTCAGGCACCGGATTTAGTGTGTCTGCACCAGTTACCGTCCAAGTAAGGGTGCCTACGTTGACAAGCTTTCAGGGCAATCTTGGTACGAATGTGGTTGATCGGGGTTCCAATTGTTCATCGATGTTCAGCGGACAGTTCCCTCCTCTTGGCGCTTCCTACAGTCTGGCGTGTTACCAAGACGGAGGTCCGAAAGTCGGTATGACATGGACTGCGACGGCGACCATCCCGAACGTACAATACATGTCAGATCTAAGTGACGCGGGCATTCAATTCAAACAAATCGTAAGTGTTTTCAGAAAGCGGATGAACAACGGGAGGTTACAGTGTCATACGACGAGGAACGCACAAGCGGATCCAAACACGGGATGGAATCTGGATGGTGGCGATCCGTATCGACTAGAGGTACCAACCTTCGTTTTGGGGAAAACGGTTACTGCTCCATATCCGATTCCACCCGAATTTGACTCTCCTGCCGTTCCTTTGGCTGGCCGGAATAACACCAATGGAGCTCCATTCGAATTAGAGTCGTATTTGGTCGATGACCGATTTGAGACGTACGTTTATTACTTTACGGGTACTCGGGGACAACATGAATTTGTCAGACCGCTACATATTGCGGATGCCGGTTGCCCCGCTGATCGCTTCGATTGTGGCGTTGATCGGCTGGTGTGGCAATGGGGCGGCACAGTAAATTTTGACTCCTCGGTGCCGAATATTCAATATCGTCAGACATCATCAACTACGAATACAGGGCCGATTGCAGCTACGAGGACCGCGGCTCCGAGATCGTACGATCCGAAACGGATTCAAGACTTCCCCTATTCGCTTTGTCAGGGAGCTCCAGATACGACGAATCCAATTGACGGTAATCGGTTTTTTGTTCGGCAGATCTATCTCGGATTATTAAATCGGGAGCCCGATCAAGGAGGGTGGGACAATTGGCTGAGTAACATTACTCAATGCAATGTTAATCCCTCCTGTATGTTCGGCCAACAAGGGCGCCGTCAGTGGGTCGTTAGGCAATTTTTCTACGGAACCGAGATGGCTAACAGATTTCCAGGATTAGCCAAGCCGCCAGGTTCGCCGGGTTTTGACCCGAATGTTTACAACCCAGAGTTCGTTAGAGCCTGTTACGTTGGCCTCCTCAACAGAAATCCCGATCAGCAAGGATTCACGAATTGGGTCAATACACTGAATCAGACTGGCGACTATGATCATGTACTGAATGGATTCCTTGAATCGGCTGAGTTTCGCGCCCGTTTTGGGGCCGTGGACCCACGTTATTGAAGATTCAGACATCCAACTCAGCGAAAGGAAATGAACAGCTATGAAGGTTGCGTCACTCGTCATAATGTTCTTGATGGCCTCGGCTATCGCGGGTCAGCAGAGTCAAACTAATCAAGCCCAACGCGTTGTTTTAGACACCCCTGAGATTATTACGTTGAAGCTTGCTCCTGTTACGCGGCGAGTGTCTGCCAGTGTGCACCAACCGCTTAATGGACCATTTTATCGGGGGGGCAAGATTAGATTTGCGCTTGTGGCTACCAATACTTCATTGATTCCGCTGATTGTCCGAACGTGGGATCATGTTGCGCAGAATCGACCTCGTCTTTTAAGGGACAATCAGGAAGTTCCGTATCGCGAGGGCCTTAGCGAGGTTATCAAGCAAAAGGACAGGGAAATCGGGGACATCATAAGTATAACGGCAGTAACCCTCGAGCCGAACAACCAAAAGACGCTCGAATACGTTGATCTAAGTGATTGGTATGAGCCCCTTAAGGCCGGTCATTATCAACTGTCCACGCAGCATCGTTTTATTCAAGGCGGTAAGTGGGTTGATTCTGCTTCAATTACTTTTGAGGTGAAACCACAAGAGAGTCAGCCGCAGTAAGCTTAACTGTGAGATAGGAAATGAACATGAACATACGAAATTCCGCGATTATGTTGCTTATCATCCTGTGTGCTGCGCAAATCTTTACTTACGCTCAGAACAGTTCAGACTTAACGACGTTGGGAGATCGCGTTGTCAGCTACATTGAATCCCAAAAACCTGACTGGAAGTATGAGAGCGTACAACCAACATCAGGTAGCGGTGATGTGCTAATTCAACAGTGGACGCTAGATAATCGCTCAGTACGAATCACGATCGTGTCACATAAGTCAACGCCGGATGCTGCCGCAGCAATTTCCAGACTTGCTCGTGAGGGGCAAGCAAATGAAACGCAGCTAGGCTTGGGTGATGAAGGCATGGTCTGGGGGCGCGGAGTTGTATCTTTCAGAAAACGAAACTTCACAATCGATATAAGCGCCGCCAATACTGAACCAGTGCTTGATCTAACCGAAGCGGCTAAGAACACTGCTGATGAGCGCAAGTTAGCCAAAGAATTTGCGCAGCTTGTCTCGTATTCCATCAAAGACAAGTTCTGATAATCACCCAATGCGGGTTGCGGATCATTATCCGTAAGCGAAGGCTGAGTTATGTCTGATTGTGTCGGCCATTCGCCTTGACTTCATTTTCAAACCACAAAGTGGCTGATAAGAAACCTCCTTCCCGCCAGTTTCCCGAATGCTCGGTGAGTACCTTCCAGAATTACGAGCTAACAACCAGCGAATGCTCTGCCCGTCGCCGGAGATGGTGCACCAGGGAAGTTCCGAAAATGGATTAATAGGCGAAATGAGTTGAGTCATGGCAAAGCCGCTGACGTAACCGTGGAGGAATTGACGAAATTCCTACTGCTGGTAAGCGATCTGTTATATGCGGGCTATTACACGCGGGGCTTTGATTGGGCGCTTGAATTGATTCAACCAGAGGCTCGTAAGGCTCTCGTCGTCACCTAATACCTATTGGGAGTTCTCGCCTGCCGCGTCTCGTCCGACACCTTTCACCGCATTCGGCGATTGGCTTTGCTGCGTAGTTGAGGGACTTTCGTATCTACGCAACTTGGGATGTCGCGATGAAGTGCTAGTGCTTCGATGATGTCCAAATAATCAGAAACCTCGGGCGGTAAGTCATAAGCGAGGGCAAGCAAGGTTGCAATGTCGTGAATTTTATCCAGCGCTTCGTCCCTCGGGTCTTTAGGCATGAAATGGTCCTTTCGGCGAATGCAGATCTGTGACGCAATTTTAGCAAGACAGCTTACCTCTGTGTTGATGCGCCCGGTCGAATTTATAAATGCTAATCAATCGGCGCGATAAAAGCACGGATGGTTCGCAACAACTTTTGCTCAGGGGCGAGGGAGTTACGATGGCATTTCCGCCTCCATAGCGCGGCGGAGCTTCGACTCAATTTGCTCACGAGCGCCCGGTTTAAGTATCCCGGTCGAGTCGAGGCGTGCAATTAGTTTCAAGTAAAGACCCTTCTCGGCGAAACTGGAGCCACCCGGAACACCGAAGCATTGGAGAAAGTACGCTAGATTCGAATAATATCGTCGCCCCGGTGCATTAGGCGGTGGCGTCTCAGCGGCGAGTTCGTGAGCCTCCGCGAGATTCTGAACTGCGTCGAGTTTCGGGCGAAACACTTCCCACACGCGGCGCTCAGCCTCGGCACGTTCTTGGATTTTTTGCGCTTTGTCCTGCGAGTCATTGAGAAGTGGAAACGGTAAACAAAACTGTTATAGCGACATGTTGAAAAAGCCGGCTGCATTTTGCAGTAAATCCTTATTTTGAACACAATGACGAGATGAGAACCGTGGCAAGCGCATAACTATTCCTCTACCCGTCCAAAGAGATTTGGGTGCTCAAGTTTCGAAATCGCTGTCAGAGCCTCTTGTAAATATCCCGACGATTCGCGAGTTGAAAAACCCGCCAGACCAACCACTCCGCTCATTAGTTCAATAATCTTCTCAGAGACCAAACCGATCGGAGGGTTTCGACTCATCTCAGCCCATCGAAGCAGTTCATCAGTTAAGGTGCGAATGGTCGCATAACTCTGCCACCGCTCGCGTTCATCCATTTCGCTCATCGAGAGAACCATCGTCTCGATGGCTTTAATTATCAACTTTGGAGACATTCTCCCTCCATTTCTCAATCAATATCGGTTCGATTCTTTTCGTCGGGATTTCATGAGCTTCAGTGAGAGGATCTGAGGAACGCAAAAGCGGCGGCTCGCGCCGCCGCTTCTTACATCTTATTTGACAAACCTGCTTTTACGGCTACAATCGATTTTGCGTCCTTTGAGAAGCTGGCAATCAACGGGTGTGTCCCCGCGTGAAGCCGTAACTTGGTATTTGAAACGCGTGCTTCGGGTTCCTGGCTGATGCGTTTTTGGTGTTCGCACCACCAAAGACGCTAAAATCATCGGGCGCACCTACGGGGAGTGGGACTTCGGTTCCGCTCCCTTTTCTCTTGTAAAACCCTCTATACCGCATAAGCGCGGGATTCAAATTGAGCATTATCTCGCCGCCATATGTTGACGATGACGATTACACTGGACGGTTACAACTGGAACCGCGTCATTGACATAGTAAACGATACGCGTTGCACCATGCAATGATGTAAGCGCGCACGCGCACGCGATCCGCGCTAACGTGCGCACACCCGTTACACGCGCACGCGACGCGCAATGGGCGCGCATCGGTTACATGCTGCACGCGATCCGCATTACCATACGCGCGCCGGTTACACGCGCACGCGATATGCGCAAACGTGCGCGCACCGTTTTACGCTGCACGCGATACGCGCTAAACGTGCGCACGCGCACGTGGTACGGCGCTAACGCGGCACGCGTACTGGAGATATAAAGAATGAGCGTGAATGAATACTTTGCGGAGATTGCCGACGAATTAAAAAGGAGGTCAGATAGAGTTCGCCTGGGGTTTTCTACCCACCACCCGACAGCAGGCGAAAATAGGGAGGGAATAGTGGCTGATTTCCTACGAGAATATCTACCGAAGGCTTTCTCGATAGATACAGGGCTAATACTCTCGAAATCAGGGGAATACTCTAATCAAGCGGATATTGTTGTCGTGGATCACAATTACAACGCGCCTCTTTTCCCATCTAGTACAAAACATCTGTGGCTTATCGAAGCGGTCTATGCGCTATTTGAAGTCAAGACAAGTTTGTCCCCAAATGACATCAAAGATGCGGTGGCAAAGTGCCGAAAATTCAAAACATTGCCTCGGGATTTTTCGACCGTACCCGCCCTTCCTCAGATTCCCGACTCCCTCTTTGTACTGTGGGCGTTTGACGCCCCGTCACCTCAGACAGCCAAGAAAAACATTCTTGATTCTTTAGAAGGAATTCCACGCTCTGAACAGCCAGACTTCATTGTAGTTCCTGATTCAATTCTCGTTACGGCCGGAAGCTACCGTGAGCTTTCAAAGTTAGGTTTGCCGAATAGCCCACACAGGGCACAGGTGATGGCGACATTCGGTGGGGATTTGGATCTAGCGTTGGGCGACCCAATCGAAGTGTTACATTTAGAAAAGAATTCAATCTTTGCTTTCCTTGTCTGGTTTACATCTTGGCTCAATAGCGCTGGACATCGAAGTGCGCCTTTAATTTCCTACTCGGCCGAAGGGCATATCTTTGAAAAACCTGTCTAAAAGTTGCGAGCTGCTATTACACCGCTGCCCGCAACTGATGCAAGAAACTGAGCATTTCTGCCGATGGCGACAGGAAAAAGTTGCGAAGAGTGTTGCGTATGGGCTGCCACGATATTGACGAAGGTCGCTGTGATCAATTCCAGCGGCCTTTCTCTTTGCAATACTGAGATTTCGCCGCTCCAGTTTTCGGGAGATGGGCCACGCTGATACCCGTCTCTCGCCGCCTGTATTCAACGATTAATGTCGTTGATAAAGGCCTGGTCTATTTGGCCGGTATCGATGGATTGTGGTGTGCCGTGTACTGAACGCTGAGGCGTGGACTCCGAGCTCGCCCCTGATTGACGGAAATGAGATAGCAACACCCTCCCGCTAAAGCTTGCGGCTCAACTGCGATTCGCTTAGTCTTCTCACTGCTCTCACAATCATCGTCACCCGAACAGGTCCGTGAATACTCAGCCTGACATCACGCGCATATTGGAGAGATGGGGCAGCGGTGAGGAAGATGCGCTCGAGGAGTTGGTGCCGCTGCTCTACAAAGACCTGCGTCGTATGGCCGCCAATTATCTCAGGCGCGAACGAAACGAATTTACTCTCCAACCAACCGCCCTTATCAACGAAGTCTTTCTACTGCTGATAGGCCAGCATGAAATCAAGTGGGAAAGTCGTGCACACTTCTTCGGAATTGCCGCGCGACTGATGCGCCGAATTCTAGTTGATCGTGTACGCGCCAGAAACGCAGCTAAAAGAGGCGGGCAGCATTACAGCCTGTCGTTGAGCAAGGCCGATCAGATCGCCGGCCGCCCGAACGTTGACTTGTTGGCGCTCAATCTTGCATTGCAAAAGTTGGATGAGCTGAATCCACTGCAAGTGCGCATCGTCGAGTTACGTTTCTTCGGTGGCCTAACCATCGAAGAGTCAGCCGCAGTCCTGTCAATCTCGCACGCTACCCTTGAACGTCAATGGAAGATGGCGCGAGCCTGGCTTCGTTGTGAGCTTAACTCCTCATGAATCCGGAGCTTTATCAACGCATTAACGAACTGGTCCACTCCGCAGTAGAGCGGCCTGCGAACGAGCGGGCAGCGTTTCTCGACGAAGCCTGTGGCGCTGATGCCGCCCTGCGAGAGAAAGTCGAAGCCCTCATCGCGGCATACGAGAAGTCCGGCGAGTTTCTTGACTCGCCCGCTTACGAGCTGGAAGCGCAGGCGCTCGTTGATGAGACTCCCGGCTCGCTCGTTGGCGAGCACCTCGGTCGTTACCAGGTGTTGTCTGTTATTGGACAAGGTGGGATGGGCACGGTCTATCTGGCACACGACACGCGACTGCATCGTAAGGTCGCGTTGAAAGTGCTGCGGCGCCGTCTCACTAGCGACGAACGACGTGCCGGCCGCTTCCGCCGCGAAGCGCGCGCTGCCTCCGGTCTCAACCATCCGAACATTGTCACGATCTACGAGATGGAAGAGGTTGGCGGAACTCACTTCATCGCCACCGAGTACGTCGAAGGCATCACGCTACGGCAGCGCCTCAAAGATGGACCGTTGCCAACCGGCGAAGCGCTCGATCTCGCCCTGCAAGTGGCCGAGGCCCTGTCACACGCGCATCGCTGCCGTATCATTCACCGCGACATCAAACCCGAAAACATCATGCTGGGCGACGATGGCCGCGTCAAAGTTTTGGACTTCGGCCTCGCGAAGTTTATCTCACCAGCTCAGAATGACGACGCGACGACACAGACAGCTTACTCAACACCGGGACTGATTCTGGGAACGATTGCTTACATGTCGCCGGAACAGGCACGCGGACTTACAGTGGACGCGCGCACGGACATTTGGAGTCTCGGCGTCGTGCTTTACGAGATGCTCACGGCAAACTTACCATTCGCTGGGCCAACCCGAAGCGACGCCCTGGCCGCAATTCTCCAGCGCACACCGGAACCACTCGCCACCACCACACGACAAACCATGCCGGACAAGTTAGACCGGATTGTCGCCAGAGCTCTACAAAAGAATCTCGACGATCGGTATCAGACTGTGGAAGAATTTGCTTCGGCTCTGCGCGAAGTACAGCCGGCGACCGCGCCACGCATAAATTTGCGGAAGCGCGCACTCCTGGTTGTTTGTAGCGCGATCCTTCTCGCGGTTCTCGCTGCGGTCGCCTGGTGGTTTTCGCGCCCAACAGCGCCCGCGACCAACACCGCAGCAATACCTGAACGTCGACTTGTCTATTCGCTGCTGGTGCAAAAGTATCGCGACGGAAAGCCTTACGAGGAACCTTTCGCGCCGAACGCAGACATAAACTTCGAGCCGGATTATCGTGTGCGTTTGTTGTTGAGAAGCGACCAGCCCGGCTATCTCTATGTTCTCAACGAACAACTCGCGCCGGCGACCGATGCTACCGTCTACAAGATCCTGTTTCCCTCACCGACAGCAAACGCCGGCCGCTCGCTCCTGGAAGCAAAGCGAGAGCTTCAGATTCCCGAAGAGAGCTGGTTCCGTTTCGATGATAAGCGCGGCACGGAGAAGATCTGGATCGTCTGGTCGGCCGCGAGTGTCGCCCCGTTGGAAGCGATCAAGCGTTTCGCAAATCCGCGCGACCGTGGAGTCGTCAACAATCCTGAGCTGAACGCGGCGGTGCAAACCTTCCTCGCCACACGTCCCGAACCGTCGCCGGTCGCCGAGCGAGCTGTGGGCCAAAAAGAGGTTGTCATCAAGGCGAGCGGTGATATACTCGCGCACCTGTTACGGCTGGAACATCATTAGTGCTCAATACTCGCTCGGCCTGACAGCTCACGTTCCCGGAAAATAGTCATGAATGTGCTGAGGGGAGCAGTCCCTTTTTTGCGCACTCATAGGTAACGGTAGCCTTAATGGTTTCGCTCTCGCGAAGCTATAACCGTTCGCGACGCGGCCGCGTTTAGTCGCGCGCCTACAAAGAGAAGGAGATCACTATGAGTCAAGCAATTCCCGAGCGTGGTGCGTCGGAAACCTGCACGTTCCCGATGCTGGTATTGGGGTTTTGGAATATAACCTTAACCATTCCAAACTTCCCGAGGTTAGAGCTGTTCAAAGTTCTGAACTTCGAGACCGAAGACTGTGAGACTGGCGCGCTGACGGGCTTTCTGGTGGAGCTGGAGGAGCCACCAAGGAACGAGCGTGTGCACTTTGAACCGGGCGCTGACATTACGGAAGCAGGGATCGTTACGTTTACGATCAATGTTGCTGGGCAACACTTCCATTTTAACGGCACCGCGAACGCGGCAGGCAATGAAATCTCAGCTGGGACAATAACTAGTGGCGACCACGACGGAACGTGGCATGCCACGGCCCAGTAAAAAGGGTTCGCTGTGGGCGCGCGGTGTCGCTCTCGTGCTCTGTATCTCGGGCGCGTGGGCATCGTCGCCTGCTGCAATTCGGCAGACTGACGCGACTGTGCTCAAGGCTGGAGCGGCTATCGAGCGCACGTTGGCGGGCGGCGAGACGAACCTGTTTCGCGTCGCGCTTGGCGCAGGGCAATACGTGCGCGTCGTGGTCGAGCAGCGTGGCATTGACGTCACCGTCACGCTCATCGCGCCAAACGGAGAGCGCATTGTTGAAGTAAACAATCCGAACGGCAATCGCGGGCCGGAATCGGTTTCGGCAATTGTCGGACAGACGGGCGAGTACTCGGTTGAAGTGCGCGGGTCGAACAAGAACGCGCCGGCCGGCACTTACGAGATAAGGCTCGATTCGCTGCGTGAACCGACGGAAGCTGATCGCAAGCGTGCCGAGGCAGAGCAAGACTTTCGTGAAGCGGTCAGGTTTTACCGGCAGGCGACTGCCGAGTCGCGGCGCGTGGCGCTGGAAAAGTTTGAAGCTCTCCTGCCAGTCTTCCGCGATCTCGACGACCGCGCGATGGAAGTCCTGACGTTGAACACGATCGGGCTCAGTCATCACGTAAGCGGCGAATTGCCGAAGGCGCTTGACTATTACTCGCAGGCACTCACCGTCAGTCGTCTTCTGGGAGAACCGAACACCCAGGCGATGCTGCTCAACAACATCGGCGGCGTCTACGACATTCTCGGCGAGCCGCAGAAGGCGCTCGATTATTACGGGCAGGCGCTCCCGCTCTGGTACAGCCTGAACAATAACAACGGGCGCGGCGACACGCTCAACAACATCGGCGTCATCTATTTCAACCTCGGCGAGCTGCAAACAGCTCTGGACTATTACCAGCAGGCGTTCGCGCTCCGGAAGGAGAGCGGCGATGACCGGCGCGAGGCCGACTCGCTCGACAACCTGAGCACCGTCTACCGCCTGCTCGGCGAGCCGCAGCAGGCTTTGGACCAGTTGGAGCGCGCGCTCGAGCTGCGCCGCATCGCAAAAGATGTGCGGGGCGAGGGCAACTCGCTCCACAACATCGGCTACACGTACGTCGCGATGGACGACAAGGCGAAAGCTCTCGACTGCTACGATCGAGCGCTGCCACTACGCCGCGCCACCGGCGATCGCCGTGGCGAGGCTATCACGCTGAACGCTGCGGGAGAGGTTTACGCGCTACTGGGCGAGAAGAACAAGGCTCTCGAACGTCACCAGCAGGCGCTTCAGCTCCTGCGCGCTATCGGTGACCGCCGGCTGGAAGCCGTTACCCTCGTTCACCTGGGAAACCTCGCAGCCTCCTCAGGTGAGCTGGAGCAGGCATCGGAAAATCACCGGCAGGCTATTGCGATCTTTGAGTCGCTAAGTGCGCGACGCGACGAAGCGTGGGCGCGGCAGCAGTTCGCGCGCGTAGAGCGCGACCGCGGCAACCTCGTCGAAGCTCGCCGCCAGATCGCAGCCGCGCTCGGACTCGTCGAAGCACTGCGCGCACAGGTAAGCAGCCGTCAACTGCGAATCTCCTATATCGCAACTCAGCAGAGCGTTTACGAGTTTTATATCGACCTGTTGATGCGCATGCATCGTCGCGAGCCGGCAGCGGGTTACGATGCATTGGCCTTTCAGGTGAGCGAGCGCGCACGTGCGCGCGGCCTGCTGGAGATGCTCGCGGAGTCGGGCATCGATATCCGGCAAGGGGTTGATCCAACACTGCTTGAACGTGAGCAGACTTTATCTCAACTCCTGAACGCCAAGGGCGAACGAATGATGCGTCTCCTTGGTCAGCGAGACAGCGTGGAAGCCTCGGCGCTGAAGCAGGAGATGAGCAGGTTGGAGACAGACTACCAACAAGTTCAGGGAGATATACGCCGGCGCAGCCCGCATTACGCAGCGCTCACGCAGCCGCAGCCGCTCGGGTTGCCTGAAGTGCAGCAGCAGGTGCTCGACGACGACACGATGCTGCTCGAATACTCGCTCGGCACGGAGCGCAGCTATCTTTGGGCCGTGACTCAAAATTCATATCGCAGCTACGAGCTGCCCGCGCGCGCACAGATCGAACAGTCTGCGCGCCGCGTCTACGAGCTCGCTCGGACCCGCGGTCGTCTCAGGAAAGATGAAAGCGAACAGGAGCGGAGCGAACGAATCAGGCGTGCGGATTACGAGTTGGCCCAAGCCACCACGCAACTCAGTGAATTGCTGCTTGGTCCAGTCGCCGCGGAGTTGAGCAACAAGCGTCTGGCCATCGTTGCGGACGGGATGCTGCAATACATTCCTTTCGCGATGCTTCTGATCCCGGGTGGCGTTTTGCGTCCACTGATCGTGGACCATGAGCTCGTGAGTCTTCCATCGGCGTCAACCCTGGCCGTGCAGCGTAAGGAGAGCGCGGGCCGCAGGGTCGCCTCCAAAAACATCGCAGTGATCGCCGACCCGGTTTTTGAGGCAGCCGATCGGCGCGTGGCCGCTCATTCCCCGACTCCGCCGGGCCCAACACTGACCGCTCGTTATGACAACACGCGCATGCTGAAACATCTGGGCGAAGAGGACGGCAGTGGCAGTCTTCGCGTTCCGCGTTTGCCGTACACAAGACAGGAGGCCGAACGCATTCTGTCGCTCGTGCCGGCGGGCTCGAGCCTCAAAGCGACTGATTTCAACGCGCGGCGGACGTCTGTCCTTGATGGCGAGCTGCGCGACTATCGTTACCTGCACTTCGCAACGCACGGGTATATCGACAGTGAGCGGCCATGGCTTTCCGCTATGGTGCTGTCGCTGGTTGACGAACGCGGACAACCGCAGGACGGCTACCTCCGGGCGCAGGAGATCTACAACCTGCAACTTCCCGCGGAGCTCGTAGTATTGAGCGCCTGTCGGACGGGACTTGGGCGCGAGGTCAAGGGAGAAGGATTTCTCGGGCTAACGCGCGGCTTCATGTATGCAGGGACGCCGCGCGTCATCGTCAGTCTTTGGAGCGTCAGCGATCGCGCGACGGCAGATCTGATGGGCCGGCTCTACGCCGGAATGGTAAAGAGCGGGCAACGTCCAGCCGCCGCGCTCCGGTCGGCGCAATTGGAGATGTGGCGGCAAAAAGGCTGGAGTCAGCCTTACTACTGGGCTGCGTTTGTGCAACAGGGAGACTGGAGATAAATGAGAGCGCGAGATAACAAACTTCGTGTGGCCCTCATGAGCTATCTCGCGCTCTGTTTGCTGTATTCGTTTGCGGCTTCGTCCGTTGCGTGGCAAGCCGACCGTCCCCGCGATCTTTGGGACACAGCTTTCGACGCTAAACGAAAGCAACCCCGGCGGACCGCTAACAAAGCCGGCTACCGTCTCAGCACTCCCGACATCTCGCCCCGGAATGTCGCCGGCGATACGGTCGTCGGTGTAACTGTCTGGCGTCTGCGTCCGGCTCGCATTAACGACGAAGGTGAGCGAATGGCGGTGGTCCATGAAGATGAGGAAACCGAAGCGTGGATACCCGAACGCGTCCGATCCGGCGCGAGTTTCGCGGAAGGCGACCGAGTGCGCTTGACGATTGAAGCCGCACGCGCCGGCTACCTGTACGTCATTAACCGCGAGCAGTTTGCTGATGGAACGTACAGCGAGCCCGAGATGATCTTTCCAACCACGCGCACGCGCCGCGGCGACAATCGCGTGCAGCCCGGCCTTCTCGTCGACATTCCGGCGCAGGATGATCGTCCACCGTATCTCACGCTCAAACGCAGCCGCGGCAATCAATCGGCCGAACTGTTGAGCTTTATCATTAGCAAAGCGCCGCTCGAAGGTGTGCAGATCTCAGACCGTCCGCAGAGGCTTTCGGCGGAGCAGGTCGCGTTGTGGGAGAAGTCGTGGGGCGGGCCGTTCGGACGTTTGGAGCTCGACGGCGCCGGTCAAACCTGGACCAAAGCGGAAAGAGAAGCGAGCGGAACCGTCGCCCGTCTCCTCGGCCGCGATGCACCCGCACCGCAAACCATCTATTACAATCCCGCGATCAAATACGACGCGCCGCTTCTGCTCGCGATACGACTCGACTACGCGCGTCCGCGCGCCTCACGCCGTTAAAAATTTTTCTCCTCAAAGGTGAGGGAGTCCTGCTTCTGTTTTCGCACAAAGAAACAGACGGTTCTTCATGAAAGGAGAAAACAAAATGTTCTCGCAAGCTACTCGTTCTCTCATAGTGTTCGCTGCGTTAGTGCTCTGCTCCATGTCCGCGCTGGCGCAGGAGGTACAACAAAAAGGTGCGGCGCCGAAGGTTGCGCGCGTCGAAGTTGTCGACGTCGCAGGCGTCCTTCCACAGCTCGTGATTACTGGAGACAACTTCGCCAACGCGACGTCTGTTGAATTGAACGGCACTCCGCTCGCCGTTATCAGCAGCAGCGATAAGCAGATTCTTGCATACCTGCCGGCGGCGCTGCCTCCGGGCAATTACGAGCTCAACATCGCTTCAACTCAGACCAGCAAGAATGATCGGTTTGTGATTGCCGTGCCCAAAGTTGGCAAACCACTGCAATCGCCAAACGAGCCGCAGATTACGCGTGTAGAGGTCATGGAAGTCGGCACGGTGCCAACCCGCCTGGTGATCACTGGCTCGAACTTCGCTGCGCCAACGGTTGAGCTGGAAGGTTCAGCGTTGACGGTGTTGAGCAGCACGGCCACGCAGATCCAGGCGAGCCTGCCTGCGGGACTCGTGTCGGGCACGTACTTGCTAAACGTCACGCAGGGAAGCAAGAGTGCGATATTCAATATCGCGATCGGCGAGGAAGGCCCGGTTGGCCCACAAGGTCCGCAGGGTCCGAAAGGTGAAACTGGTCCGCAAGGCGCTGCAGGATTACAGGGGCCCGCTGGTCCGAAGGGTGATACAGGTCCGAAAGGTGATACCGGTCCGCAAGGCGCCACAGGTCTGCGAGGACCCACCGGCCCACAGGGTCCGGTTGGTCCACAAGGCCCGCCGGGACCGGGTACCGTGACGAATGTCAGCGCTGTTGGACCACTCGCGGTGGTGAACAACACGACCACCCCGGTCATCTCCCTCGGTACTGTGCCCATCAGCCACGGCGGCACGGGTTCGAGCACGCAGAACTTCGTCGACCTCTCCAGCGATCAAGTAATCAACGGCAACAAGAGCTTCAGTAACGGCATCGGCGTGGGCACCTTCCGCGTCATTCAAGACGTCATCGTGGATACGGCGGGGCGCGGCATTGTACTCAAGTCAGACGTTGCGAATCCGTTCCGGCTTTCCCCCTGCTTTCGGCTCAAGGTGGTTGACAGCATCTTAGAGCCCAGCCTGCAGTTGGAACGCATAGACTGCCCGTAACGTTTTTGTCCGTATGCTACAAACTAACACCTACTCACACGGGCAGCCGCTTGGCTGCCCGTGTTGATATTTTTTGACTGAAGGCTGAGTAGTGTGCAGATCGTAGCGGCTTTTCTTTTGCCAAGCGTCTGAGGTCCGATTGCAAGTGTTGGACGACCAGCACTAGAAGTTGATATCGTTCACCAAAGTTCCGCAGGCGCGCATGCACCTCAATACGGAGTAGTGAACTCAACTTTCGAGGCAAACCTTCTGGTGATCAGCGCACCGTCGAACACGCTGGCTGCAGCCTTTCGACTTGTGGGACTCTTGTAACCCCCCGCCGTCGTAATGCTTGTTAAGAGTGGTGTAGGTTTCCGATGTTTGAGTTATCTGGAGGAGACCAGCTTTCATGAATCTCGATAAAGAGAAGAGAGACGAAGCAGTGCTGGCACTTTTGTGCTTAGGTATCCATAACGGGTCACGAACGTGGAAAGGTTTCGACTGGGATTCCATGAATCGGCTTCACGAGAAAGGATTCATATCAGATCCCCAGGGGAAGGGGAGGTCCGTTGTTTTTAGCGAAGCGGGGCTTAAAGAGGCTCAACGTCTGCTGCAGAAGCTGTTTTGTGAGAGCGAAGAGGCGGCGAGTCGCCGAATGCCACCTAAACCTGGTATGAAGGGTCTGTGATGGTGCTATGATGCGAGCGAGGTGAAGTCATGTCTCAAGAGGTTTTGATCCAGCGTTCAGAAGAAATTCTTGGCGGCACTCCTGTATTTGCCGGGACGCGCGTGCCGGTCCAGACCTTAATTGCTTACATCGAAGAAGGCGATACGCTCGATGAGTTTCTGGATGATTTTCCGTCGGTAAGTCGGACCCATGCCGTGAAAGTATTGGAAAAAATGAAAGAAAGTTTGCTCGCTCAAGAATATGAAAGTGCTGCTTGATGAATGTGTGCCACGCAAATTGAGGAGAGCGATTGCAAATCATGAAGTACGGACCGTCACAGAGAGTGGGTGGTCGGGCCTGAAGAATGGAGAGCTTCTCGCGTTGGCCGAGGTCGAGTTCGATGTCTTCCTCACAGTCGATCAAAATCTAATTTTTCAGCAAAATCTACAGCGGTTCAATATCGGAGTTATTCTGATCGTTGCGCGAAACAACCGCTTCAAAACATTGTTGCCACTGATGCCTGAAGTCAACGTAGCGATTGAAAAGATTAAGCCAGGCGAGTTAACTCGCATCGGCGGAAACTGATCGCGCCCCTCATCCGTGTTGGCAGCAAGGAGAGCATGGACGAAGTCTCCACTTACGAGGAACGGATTCGCCAGCTTGCGCCGGAAGTTTCTCTCAGTTCCATCAGCATTAACCGCGAGGGTTTGCTCAACGATGTCGTTGTCGTTAACGGCGAGCTTGTCTTTCGCTTTCCGAAACATGAGTACAGCTTCAAACATCTGCAAGACGAGATCAGGATCCTACGCCTGCTGCAAAACTACATCACGCTCGACATCCCCACGCCGCTTTATGAAAGCGACGACTGCTTAGCCTATCGCCTGATCCCCGGTGAGACTCTGCGACGCGACATGCTGATGAGGTTGCCGGAAGATGACCAGCAGGCGATTGCCGATCAGTTGGCCCAGTTCTTAAAGGAACTACACGGCGTGCCGCTCGATCAGATCGCGAAGGTGCCGATGGCAGACGCCCTGATGAAATATGAAGGCTGGATGAATGCTTATCAAAGAATCCGCGAGAAGGTTTTTCCGCTCCTGTTGCCACATCTCCGTGACTCCGTGACAGAGCATTTCGAAACCCACCTGGCAGATCGAAGTAATTTCCAATACGAGTTGAAGATGGTTGATACGGACATTCCCCCTTATCACATCATGTTTGACCGCCAGACGAAGCGCCTCAACGGCGTTATTGACTTCGGCTGTGCCGGGCTAGGCGATCCTGCCATCGATATCGGTATCATCATCTATAACTACGGCGAATCTTTCATGGATAGGCTCTACACCGTATACCCGGAAGCCGAGACCTATCTGAAGCGAGCCCGATTTTACGCCGGCGCGCACGAAGTGAGATGGCTGCTGACGGGCATCGAGCGGAATGATCCGTCGTGGTTCGCCGTGCATGTCGGGGGCGCAAAAGACGTCAGATATTCCTCATAGCACCAACCCCGAGCATTCTTCTACCTGAAACGAATTCGACGCCGCTGACATACTAATCGGAAGTTCTAATCGCAGCCGATCCGACGCCCCTGCGCGGGCTGGTCCTCAATTCATAGGGCTTCAATTCAGTTATTTCCAGCCACTTTCCCAGGGGAGGCTCATAATGCCTATTGAACTCAGCGAAGATCCTCGACAAGTCTTCAGCCACATACACGCCGAGGAACTCCTCGAAATCAAAAAACGGCGCGAAAAACAGTCGTACGAAACCACTGAAATCGATCCCGCTCAGCCCGACCTCGTCGCTTGATTGGATAATTCAGTGGGCGTGTCTCTTCGCCCTCGCGGCATTACTCACGTCGGCTGTCTTCGCGATTCCACCGTTGCATGACGGCTTGAAGACTTTCTTTCATCTTCCGGAGACGCTGCGTTTCCTCGTTCCCGGTCCGTGGCATGAGCCCACACCGCCGGAGCTCGCGATGTTCGTGGGACGATTGCGGCTTCTTTCTGCGTGGCTCCTCATACTGCTAATCAGTGTTGTGTTGATGTGGCGCTGGGGCTTGCGCGACAGCAAGTTTACGGATGAAGAAGCTACACCCGAAGCGCTCTCTTCATGGAGACGAGAAGTACGTCGCGGCCGGTTTGGTCGCGCGCAATCGAAGCTGTTAGTGACGACGGTAGTGGTGGCGGCGGTACTACTGCTTTCATGGGTTAGTTGTCTATTCACCAGAGAGGGCGGAATAAAACTCGGGATCAAGATTCCCGTCGCCCTGCTGCCAATACTCTCTGCCATTGCTGGTTCGATCTTCACTGCAATGCGGAGCACACCTGTGCCGACCGAAGACCACGAAGAGCCGAAACAACCATCGTGGATCAGCAGGCTTGTGTTTGCTGCCACACCGCCGCTCGTTGTGAGTGTGCTTGCCGTGGCCGCATCGGCGATTGTTCACTGGCTGCTTCTCAGTCTTTCCAATCCCGACTCCGCCTACCAGAGCTCAATCTATATCCTGCTCTCCGCCGCGGCGATTTTGTCGATCGCATTGTGTATGGGGCTGGCGATTTATGAGCTGCAAGGCGTGCAGTGGTCTCAGATGCTTCAACTCAAACTACGGCCTGTTGTCTTTTTCGCGCAGACCCAACGCCGCCTCGTTTCGAGGATCTGGGCGAAGCGATTAGACGTTGTCGTATCGACTTCGGCACGGAGATCAATTTGAAGTTGGAGACGTTCTTACAGAATGACTGTTTGACGGCGGAAACGTGTTTTGCGGTCGGTAAGATCAAGTTTTCGGAAGCGCATTTGCGAAAGCTGGCCCTGGCGGTGAAAGGTGAAGGATACGGGCCGCAGCGCGACGCGTTGAAGCGAGAAGGCATTATCGTTTACGTCAAACCTTCATTGATCACCAACGTGACCGCAGACGTGCGCGGGTATGCGCGTGAAAACAAGTTCTTTCCGCAACAGCCAACCACGAACCAGTGGTTTGGCGAGGCACAATTCGAAAAGCTATCGTCGTTTGGGACAGACGTGTGCACACAGCGCATTTGGTCACATCAAGAGTGAAGGTCTTGAAAAAGATGGCCACCTCTCGATGAAGAAGATTCAGAAAATATTTTCGGGACTATATGAGCGAGCTAAAAAGCCTGAATCGTTTCAGCCCCCAGTGCGTCCGGCTCGCGGCGCTGAATCAGCAGTTGAACACATCTGACGTTCCGTAACCGATTCCGGAGGCGTATGATTGCGACATGCGGATCGTGCTTGGTGTGATGGCGATGGCGTTGTTGCTCGTCGAATCGGGCGGCATCATCAGGCCTGTGCGAAGCACGAACGCCGCACCCGCCACGGTTTCCGACACACCGAAGACACGAGTCGATTTCGATACTCAGCTCAAACCAATCTTCCAATCGAAGTGCATGCCGTGTCACTTCAGCGGCGGCAAGATGTACGACAGTCTGCCTTTCGACAAGCCGACCACAATCAGAAAACTCGGCACGAGGCTCTTCACGCGTATCAAAGAAGAAAACGATCGCAAGCTGATCGAAGATTTTCTCGCCCAGCCGTAATTCACACGTGTTAGTGTAATCACGGTCCAACATGACGAGGCTTTGCCTCAGAAATCCTGGATCATTGTTGGAAGAGGTCAGTACCACCCGCGGTAGCGGGTGAGTGCGTAGCCTGAAGCAGTCGATGTTTTCAGTGCAAACTGTCCGCAGCGTTGATCTAAGAGGAGATTCAGCGGCGCTACACGGCTGCGCACCAACCCGCTACCGCAGGTGGTACTGACGTCTTCCAAGCTCAACTACGGGCTTTGAGGTAAAGCTACATGACGACGAAGAATGATCGCCGTTGGGTGTTGCCGAGTGTCGCGATGGCCCTCGTGCTGCTCGCAATGATCGTGTCGCTGCGTGCGGAGGGGCGGATGTTTCTGTGTGCGTGCGGGCAGTTTGCCGTTTGGGTCGGCGACTGGTGCAGCTCAAACACGTCGCAACAGTTGCTTGATCCTTACAGTCTCACGCACCTGCTACACGGGTTTCTATTCTTCTGGTTGATCGCGCTGGCATTCAGGCGCATGCCGCGTTCGTGGCAGGTTTTGCTGGCGATGTTGTTGGAGAGCGCGTGGGAAGTTTTTGAGAACACGCCTTTCGTAATCAACAAATACCGCACTGAAACGGCCGCGCTTGGTTACCAGGGAGATACGATCGTCAACTCGCTCGGCGATCTTGCGTGTGCGCTGATCGGCTTTCTTATCGCACGACAACTCGGTGTGCGACGTTCGTTGATTGTGTTCGTGTTGGTTGAGGCGGTTTTAATACTTTGGATTCACGACAGCCTGCTGCTACAGATTCTGATGCTGGTGCGACCAATCGAAGCGATCAAGTCGTGGCAGGTGTGTGGTTGATGCTTACTTTGATGAAGTAGTCGCAGGAGCGAGCACATGGCTGTCCAGATCTTTCAGGGCGGCGATGTTGTTTGCGCGCAGCTCAAGGGCGTCACGGCCAACTTGAATCTCAACTGACTGCGAGATCGCGATCTTCTTGAACACCGCGTACGGCATCTTCGCTTCGAGAACCTCGATCTTCGTGTCCCACGTGCCCGGCTGGTCCTTGCGGACCGGACTCATGCGACCAAGCCGCAACGTCTCCGTATCAGTCAGGATCGCCAAGTCTCGCTGATCCGGTGCGTGGAAGTGGACCCAGTCCTTATTTTCAAACACAACCTGCAACGTGACGTCGCGCACGTAGTTGACCTGCGTGCCCGGACAGTGCAACAGGACCTCGATACTCACGCACGCATCCTTGAACTTGTCTTTAAAACCGTCGCAGTTGACCTTCATTTTTCGCAGACGCATGACGGTCTCGTAGTTGAAGCCGTCGTATCTCGTCTCGATTTTGCCGCCGTGCTTCACGGGCTGGGTTTGGGTCGATTGCGGTCTCGCTCCGGCGGGTTGAAAGACAAGGACCGCCGCGCAGCTCAAAACAAGCAGGATTCTTTTCATAAAGACCTCTCCGGTTATTTGCGATTGCTGTGAAGACGGGGCTTTAGCCCGTGAGCAGGCTCAAAAGCACGATAGCGAAGCGGGCGAGGCCGTGTCAATAAACTATTTCGGGTCTGTTAGACTGTCGCCACACTAAGCGCGAGGACAACCATGACATCTTCTCTTTCTGGTAGCTCATTGAGTGATCTTTCGGAGCAGTTGCAACAGGCGAATGAAGAGTTTACGCGGCATTATCCCGGCGAAACCGGGCGGCGCCAGCCTGTTCACACGGTCTACGGCGGCGCGCATTTGTTTAAATCCGACTCTGCAAAACGGCTCGGCTCGCTTGCGCGACGTTCGTTGGATCAGTTTGCACCTGACTTTCTGACGTTTGCGCGGGCCATCGATCTACCGGGTGAGAGTGAACTGCCGGAATCGTTTGACGAAGCGACCGAGCTGCTCGCGTTTTTGAACGAAGAGCCCGAGCGCGCGCGCAAAGAGAAGAAAGGCGCGTGGCTCGCGCACACGATTTACCGTCGCGTAATTGAAAAGCTCGAGCGCGAACCGGTGGAAGACTTTCGTATTGATTTCGAAGATGGTTATGGGAATCGTCCGGACGATGAGGAAGACGGACATGCAGTTTCGGCTGCGGCGGAAACGGCGGAGGGCAGTAAAAGAGGAACGCTGCCGCCGTTCATCGGCATTCGGATCAAGCCGTTCAACGAAGAGTTGCGTGCGCGCAGTTTTCGCACACTCGACATTTTTATCTCAACGCTGCTTGAAGTAAATCTGGGCCGGCTGCCGGACAACTTCGTCGTGACCTTGCCGAAGATCACGATCCCGGAACAGGTCTCAACACTTGCCACGTTACTCGCGCGGCTCGAGAAGCAGACGGATCTTCCGGAAGGTAGTTTGAAGTTTGAGATGATGATCGAGACGACACAGTCGATCATCAATCATCAGGGCCAGATCAATCTGCCGCTGTTGCTGGCGGCGGCTGAGGGACGTTGTGTCGCTGCGCACTTCGGCACTTACGACTATACCGCCGGTTGCAACATCACTGCCGCGCACCAGCACATGTTGCATCCGGCGTGCGACTTCGCGAAGCACATGATGCAGGTTTCGTTTGCGGGAACGGGTATCTGGCTTTCCGATGGCGCGACAAACATCATGCCGGTGGCGCCACATCGGTTTGTCGAAGGTGGTCCAGCACTCACGCAGGAGCAGATCGAAGAGAACCGCGAGGTGATCCATCGCGCGTGGAAGCTTCATTACAGTCACATTCAGCATTCGCTGACGAACGCGTTTTACCAGGGCTGGGACCTGCACCCGGCGCAGCTACCGACGCGTTATGCAGCCGTCTACTCGTTTTTCCTAGAAGGACTCGAAGCGGCATCCGAGCGACTGAAGAACTTCGTTGAGAAAGCTGCGAAGGCGACGCTGGTCGGCGACGTGTTTGACGATGCGGCAACGGGCCAGGGGTTGCTTAATTATTTTTTACGCGCGGTGAACTGCGGCGCGTTAACGGAAGACGAGGCGGTGGAATTGTCCGGATTGACACTCGAAGAATTGCGCTCGGCGTCGTTCGTGAAGATCCTGAAGAACCGCTCGGCGTTATGATTGTGGTAAACTCGCGGGAACTCAAAAACATCGGAGCGTTATGACTACCAAAGCACAACTTCTCACCATTGCTGATTGGGACGCCATCCCTGCGAAGGATGGAAATAGGTACGAAATAATAGAAGGAGAACTCTTTGTGTCCACCTCACCAGGCCTCACACATCAAATAGTATCTGACAACCTTGTTGTCTTGCTGCGAACTCTTCTGAAGTTAAATCCAATTGGAATTGCTGTCTCAACACCGGGCTTAGTCCTCAGTGAGTACAGCGGCGTGATTCCGGATATCGTCTATTTCACCAATGCTAGCCGGCAAAGAGTAGTATCAGGAGAGCGTCTCATCAGTGCGCCTGATCTCGTCATTGAGATTCTTTCTAAGGGCGCTGAAAACACCAGGCGCGACCGAGTGGTTAAGCGACAACTCTATTCAAAGCACCGTGTACCAGAATATTGGATTATCGATTGTAATCGTCGCGCCATAGAGGTTTACCGCCTGGAAGGACGATCACTCATACTGGCCACGATCTTCGAAAACGATGATGAACTCTCGACGAATGCGCTGCCGGGATTTTCCTGCTCTGTCAGTGAGATCTTTGAGCATATTTGAAATGGCACTGCGAACTATGACTTCATTGAAACTAATCATCTCTATAGCATTAACAATGGCACTACTCTCCACCACGTTAACCGGCCAGAAGCCCAACGGTGGCGACCCGGATCTCGCACGCAAGATCGCGCGCTTTGCGCCGACGACGCTGACGGCTGACACGTCGAAGCTCACGCCGAAAGACCGGCAGGCGCTCGACAAGATCATCGCGGCGGCGAAGCTGCTCGATCCGTTGTTCCTGCGCCAGGTCTGGAGCGGCAACGACGCACTCGAGAAGAAACTGCAAGCCGACAAAACCGCCGCGGGCCGCCAGCGACTTCATTACTTCTATATCAATGATGGTCCATGGTCGCGTCTCGACGATAAAGAGCCATTCATCGACGGCGTCCCGCGTGAGAAGCCGCTCAACGCGAGCTATTACCCGGACGATATGTCGAAGGACGAGTTTAACTCGTGGGTGCAGACGCTCTCCGACGCCGACAAGCAGAAAGCGACTGGCTTCTTCTGGCTGATCCGACGTGGAGCGGACAAGAAGCTCGCGATCGTCCCGTACAGCGAAGCGTACAAAGAATACTTAGGACCAGCAGCCGCGTTGCTACGCGAAGCAGCGGCACTCACGACGAATGCAACGCTCAAAAACTTCCTGAACAAACGCGCCGACGCGTTCGGCTCGGATGATTACTACGAAAGCGACGTCGCCTGGATGGATCTCGACTCGCCCATCGACGTCACGTTTGGTCCATACGAGACTTACGAAGACGAGCTGTTCAGTTACAAAGCCGCATTTGAATCTTACGTAACGCTGCGTGACGACGCGGAGACCGCGAAGCTCGCCAAATTCAGCGGCCACTTGCAGGAGCTGGAGAACAATCTTCCGATCGATCCGAAGTATCGAAACCCAAAGCTCGGTGCGGCCTCGCCGATCCGGGTCGTGAACGAAGTCTTCGCATCGGGTGAAGGCAACAGCGGTGTACAGACCGCGGCTTTCAACCTGCCAAACGACGAGCGCGTCGTGAAGGAAAAAGGCTCGAAGCGCGTGATGCTGAAGAACGTGCAGGACGCGAAGTTCAACAAGATACTCATCCCGATCTCGAAAGTCGTTCTCGATCCGGCTGAGCAGTCAGCACTCGCTTTCGATTCATTCTTCACGCACATACTCTGTCACGAGCTGGTGCACGGGCTTGGACCACACAACATCACCGTCGACGGTCAGGAGACGACCGTGCGCAAGCAGTTGAAGGAGCTTTACTCGGCGATCGAAGAGGCGAAAGCCGACATGACGGGACTCTGGGCGCTGCAGTTTATGATCGATCGCGGCATCATCGAGAAGAGCATGGAGCGCACGCTCTACACGACCTATCTCGCCAGCATGTTTCGTTCAGTGCGTTTCGGAATCACTGAGGCGCATGGTCGCGGCGTCGCGATGCAGTTCAACTACCTGACTGATGAAGGCGCGATCAAGTACAACGAAGCGAAGGGAACGTTCAGCATCGATCACGCGAAGATCAAGGATGGCGTGACCAAGCTCACGCGCGAACTGCTCACACTCGAAGCTGAGGGATCGTATGACAAGGCGAAAGCGATTCTGGATAAGTTCGCCGTGATCAGACCGCCGATGCAGCAGGCGCTCGATAAGTTGAAGGATGTGCCGGTCGACATCGAGCCCGTATTCCCGTTAGCGAAATAAGTCCTATAGGACTAATAGGATCCTATTTAAAAGCCCGCCTGAAGAACGTCGCGATCTTCCAGGCGTCGATCGCTTTCCACGGCAGCTCACCGGTCGTGTAGTGCCCGCACGGAAGCCACACGACGTCGAGCGGAAGGTTGTGGCGGCGCGCCTCCGCGATCGCTTCGTGCGAGAGATCGAGCGGAAACGTGAGATCGTAACGCGCAATGATGAAGCGTATCGGTCTCTGACCCATCTGCGCCACGCGCGGCATGAACGGCAGCGGGCTGATCGGCGCCCAGTAAGTGCGCAACTCCTCGAGCGTCAACTGATCTGCAAAGCTCGCGCGCACGTGCGCCGTCGAGATCCCATGCCACACCACATCCGCGAAATATCCCGAAACGTGATTGAACGCGCCCGCCTTGAGATCCGGCTCGTGAGCGAAGGAGAGAAACGCAACACACGAACCGATACTCGTCCCGAGAATTCCGATCTGCTCATAGCCGCGACTCTTTAACCACTGCACCGCCGCGCGCGTGTCCAACACCGCTTGCCTGACCGATTGGAGAGTGCGGCCGATATTGCTGCTGACGAGATGATCGGCGCGTTCGAGTTCCGGTGGCTTGCGTTCGAGATGATACGGAAGCGTCAGACGCAGCGCCGACATGCCAATCATGTTGAAGATCCGGCACGCTTCGACGTGACTCTGCGGCTGCGCATTCCACTGCGGCAGCACGACCACAGCTTTGCGTGACCTAACGCCGTTCTTGATTTTTGCAGGGAAGAAACGCGCCCGCGCCGTGTTGTTCTCGGGCGACGGCGTGTGCACCGCGCTCGTCCAGGTTAGCTGATCGCCTTCCAGGCGGTAGTCGTTAATCGGAGGCAGCGCGTAGAACTCTTCACTCGCAGGCATCACACGGGCGGTGTGACTGCGGAAGAGCTCGCGCGGATCGTCGCCGTTCACATGGTCGACGATGTACGGCAAGCCCCACTCGAAAGGGCGGACGATGCGATTGTTATCTCTTTGGTGATACCAGCGCTCCCGCCGGTACATGTAGTTCTGCCAGACGGACATAATAAAGCCACGGATTGCACAGATTACAAGATCCGGATTTATCTGTGAAATCCGTGGCTTCTTTTCTTACCCCTTAGAGACAAGTCGACAGCTTGAAGCTGTGAATGTATGTCGTCCAGTTGAAGTTACCATTGGCCGGTTGATACTGCGTCGTAAAGACCATCGTACAACCGTCCACCGGGTCGACGCTGAGTGTGCTGTAATCACCCCAGCGTGTCAGCGTGGCGGTTTGAATTCCGCTTCCATTCAGGATCGAAGTCTCGTTGCCGAGAATTCCCAGCGGATCAGCGGGGCCACGATATGCATAACGAATGCTTGGCACGATCGTGCTGGCATTTGAGATGTTGTAGCCGACAGCGATACCGCCGGTTTTATCCATCGCCGCGCTGCCCATCCAGCGAAAATCATTGTCGGGTGCGAACGTGCCCTGTTGTCGCAGCACTGGCGCGGCAGACGCGAGCGTTTGTCCCACAGCATTTGTGAGCTCATACCAGCGGACGCCCACGCCCGTCCCACTCGTTACCGAATGGTTGATCACGAGCGCTTCACGCGTACCAAGGTTGCGATAACTCAAACGATACATGAGCCGATCAGCGAGGGAATCAAGCTTGTTGGTTGTTCCTGGCTGTGGAATACACGTGCCGCCGCCACAAGCTCTACTGTAAGCCGCGACTCCGGCCACCGCTGTGGGCCCGGTCAGTGTCCCTGTGCCTGCCCCCCAATTCACCGCAAACCGCCAGAAGTTGATCGTCGTTGACGTCATACTCATCAGGAAGTTTGGTGAACCTGCCGGAGGCAATGTTGATCCTTCGAGGTCGGCGGGCTCGAGGCTGTGATGCGCTGTGCTCGTGCTGGCGCACGCTTGTCTCGCCGGACCGCCTACGAGCATTTGCGCGCGTTCAAACGCACAAACTGTGTTGCCCTGGAAGGTGCTGCCGTTGCGGAACATGTTGTAGGTGATGTAATAGGCGTCAGGCCAAACGCCCATCTTCGGATAGTCGTTGAAACTCCGACTGTACGAAAACGAATATCGGAAATATGTCCCGGTCGGATCCGGAGTGGTTGAGATGGCGACGCATTGCGTGTACGGAGTTGCCGACACGGCAAACTGCGTGAGTATCCAACGATCGGCTAGCTGATCGTATTGCACGATCGGATCGCCGTCGTTATCTGTCTGGCAGCGACCGCCGAAACCTTGCCATATCACATTTCCCTGCTTGGGGAATCCTGAGACGAGATTGAAAGCGGTAATGTTGTTGCTTGCGTCCCTCGTCAGCGTGTAAACCGCATAACGGAGGTTCACCCACTGCACGTAGTGATTGGGGCCAACGTCGCCGGTTGTGTCAGGTGGCGCAACGCGCGCTGCTGGATCGACCGGTGTGCCGTTTGTAGCAGCTTTGATCTCGGCGAGGGCTGACGGCGAGCCGACGCTTTTGTCCGCCAACGAATCGGTGAAGGGCGTGTTGTTGTTTGAAATCTTGTCGGGTTTACCCGGCTCGAAATCTTTTCCGCCGCGAGCTGGTTCCGGCTTCTCGCCATTGTCAAACATTTCGCGGAGCGGCTTTGTTGTCTTGTCGAATTTGACGGGGTAACTAATCTCTGCCCGGTGTCGCAGTGCTGTGTCGCGCTGAGCATGAACCACCAGAGGCATTGAAGTAACGGTGAGCAGGATAGTGATCATTAGTAGTGCATGAATCTTCTTCACTGACGTCCTCCAGAATATCAGGGCTATGTGAGTTACGGATTGCAGTAGTACTTGGGAGGGTAACTACCGCGACTTCAATTTGCGAATAAACAACAGCAGAGCGAAGGAAATTTGGGAGGAGCGCAGTATACTACTATTCCGCATCGTATTTCAAAGAGCAAACTCTGCGAGTAGTGCATCAGTTTGAAAAATTTAGAGACCTTCGTGTCGGGCGCCTCCTTGGAGTGCGGCGGCCTGGCGCCGCTTTGGTATCGGCAATGCGTGATCGCGGCCAAAGCGGCGCCAGGCCGCCGCACTCCAAGGGAGGGGTTTGAATTGAAGCTGCGTCTCTGCGGTTTACTTGCTTTGAAGGATAAATTTCACCGCCGAGGCGCAGAGAACGCAGAGGTTGCGCAGAGAAAAGCCTCCGCTGTTAGCGGGGTTCGATAAGACGACGGAAGATTTTAGGTAGCAGGGGCATTGTGCGGAGGAGAGAACCGGTGGTGAAGCGTCGCGCCATGTCGCGGAAGAGCTCGCCCGCGCGTTTGCTGTACGGAAACCACCAGACATCGGCCAGTCCTGGCATTGCGTTGACGTGAATGTGCTGTGCCGAGACGAGTTCCAGCAGGCCGAAACTGCCGTGCGTTCGACCGTATCCGCTTTGCTTCACACCGCCCCACGGCGTCTGCGCCACGGCATGCGTGTAAACGACCTCGTTGACCATCACCGTTCCGGCGTCGATCTGCTCGGCAATCCGTTTCCCGCGGTCAACACTTCCAATGAAAACACTGGCCGTGAGCCCGTAGATACTGTCGTTCGCCAGCCGCACCGCCTCTTCGTCGGTCTTGAACGTCATGATCGGCAGCACGGGACCGAACGTTTCATCGCGCATCAGCTTCATCGAGTGGTCGACACCGGTGACCACAGTCGGTTGATGAAACCACCCGCCCGATTCGTCAAGTCGATGGCCACCGGCACGCACTTCCGCGCCATGTTCGACCGCATCGCTCACGTGATCTTCCACGATCTCCAACTGCCGCTTATTCGTCATCGCGCCGACATCGATATTGCCGGTCGACGGTTTGTCCTGTTTCAGCAGCTTCGTTTCTTTAACGACGAGCTCGACAAACTTGTCTGCGATCGATTCATGTACGTAACAACGCTCGATCGAGGCGCACGCCTGACCCGAATTACAAAAAGCACCCCAGATTGCTGCGCGTGCTGCGTTCTCCAGATTTGCGTCTTCGAAAACGACCATCGGATCCTTGCCGCCCAGCTCGAGCACGACGGGCGTCAGATGCTTCGCGGCCGCTTCGGCGACGCGCTTGCCCGTGTTCACGCTGCCGGTAAACATGATCTTGTTCACGCCCGATTCGACGAGCGCTGCGCCGGTTGAGCCGTCGCCGGTGACGATCTGGAGCAGACCGTCAGGCAATTGAGCTTGTTTGAAAACGTCTGCAATCTTCAGCGCTGAGAACGGCGTCAGCTCGCTTGGTTTCAAGACGACAGCGTTGCCGGCCATCAACGCCATCACGACTTCGTCGAGCGGCGTCGCCCACGGAAAGTTCCACGGCGAGATGATTCCCACGACGCCGAGCGGTTTGTAGACGATGTATGACGAGCGGGCCATGAAGTTGTACTGACCCAGGCCGATTCGTTTGCGCTTGAGGATCGAGTGGGTGTTTTCCGCGAAGTAGTGCATGAGATCGAGCGTGGGCACGATCTCCATCGCGATTGCTTCGGTGACTGGCTTTCCGGTTTCGCGTGAGATCAGTTTCGCGATCTCTTCGAGCTGATCGAGCACGATCTCGCGAGCACGCAGGATGAGGCGCGCACGCTCGCCATACGAGCGCTTGGCCCATGCGGGTTGCGCCGCGCGCGCTTCAGCGACTGCGGCGGCGACGTCGTCCGCAGTCATCAATGGCGTACGTCCCGTCTCTTCGCCGGTCGAAGGATCAACTGAAATGAGCATTGCCGAATTATACAGAACCGTTACAATGCGACTACAAGGAGAAATTCAAATGATCAGGCCCCAGCTCGAGGAGTTTATGCGCCGCATGGCGCCCAAATCCGTCGCTATCATTCCTGGCGCACACGACACCACACGCTCGAACGACACGCATTATCGTTTCCGACAGGACTCCGATTTCTTCTATCTCACGGGCTTTGAAGAGCCCGATGCGCTCGCCGTAATCAAACCCGAGAAATACACGTTGTTCGTGCGGCCGCGAGATCCGGAACGCGAGATCTGGGACGGACGTCGTGCTGGTGTCGAGGGCGCGAAGAGCGAGTTTGGAGCGGCTGAGGCGTTTCCGGTGGCGGAGTTTGAGTCGAAGCTGCGCGAGTTTCTCGACGGCGCTGACGTTCTTTACTACCGCCTCGGCATCCATCGCCATCTTGACGACACGATCGTCAAAGAGATCGCAAACATGCGTGCCGTCAATCGTAAGCCGGTGCACCCGCCGCAGACGATCATCGATCCGGGGACTATCGTGCACGAGATGCGCGTGCTGAAGTCGCCGGAAGAGATCGAGATCATGCAGACCGCGGCCGACATTGCGGCCGAAGCGCACGTTGAGGCAATGAAGGCAGCGAAGCCTGGCATGCAGGAGTATCAGATCGAGGCGTTGATCGAACAGATCTTCCGGCGGCGTGGTGCAGCGGCGCCGGCGTACACGTCGATCGTCGGTGCTGGTCCAAATGCGACGGTGCTGCACTACATCAACAACGACGGCGAGCTTCGCGATGGCGACTTGTTGCTGGTCGATGCAGGGGCTGAGTACAAGGGTTACGCGTCAGACATCACGCGCACTTTTCCGATCAATGGTCGTTACACACGTGCGCAGCGCGAGATTTATGACCTCGTGTTGAAGGCGCAGATGGCGTGTGTGGAGATGGTGCGGCCGGGCACGACGCATGATCAGTTGAAGCAGCATTCAATCGAGGTGTTGACGGAAGGGATGGTTCAGCTCGGGTTGCTGCAGGGCAAGCCTGAGGATCTGATCAAGGAGAAGAAATACGAGAAGTTTTACATGCACGGGCTGGGACACATGATTGGGATCGACGTGCATGATGTAGGTAAGTATTACTTTGGCGAGGAGTCACGCGCGCTCGAGCCCGGTGTGGTGATGACGGTCGAGCCGGGGCTGTACATCGCGCCGGATACGAAGGATGTGCCTGAGCAGTATTTGGGGATTGGTGTGCGTATTGAGGATGACGTGTTGTGTACGAACAACGGCCCGCTAGTGTTGACGCACAAAGTCCCCAAGCAGGCCGAGGAGATAGAGGCCTTAATGAGCCGCGGATGAACGCGGATTAACGCTGATCTGCGTTTATCCGCGTAAATCCGCGGCTAAATTTTCTGGATGATGGCGTCGGCGAATTCCGCGGTCTTTGCGGTGCCGCCGATGTCGCGCGTACGGACTTTTCCTTCTTCGAAAACGGTGAGCATTGCCTTCTCGACGCGATCGGCGGCTTCGCGCTCGCCGATGTATCGCAACATCAGGATACCGGATTGTAGCAGCGCTGTTGGGTTCGCGATGCCCTGACCCGCGATGTCCGGCGCTGAGCCGTGCACCGCTTCAAACACCGCACCCTTCTCACCGATGTTTGCGCCCGGCACCAGACCTAATCCACCCACTAATCCAGCACAAAGATCTGAGACGATGTCGCCGTACAGATTCTCGAGCAGCATGATGTCAAACTGTTCAGGCCGCATCACGAGCTGCATGCACGCGTTGTCGACGATCTTGTCGTCGGCTTCAATGTCGGGAAACTCCGTACTCACTTTTCGAAAGCAGTCGAGAAACAGTCCGTCCGACAGCTTCATGATGTTGGCCTTGTGCACCGCCGTCACTTTCTTCCGCTTCTCGCTCCTCGCATGCTCAAACGCAAACTGCGCAATGCGTGTCGACGCCTTCTCGGTGATGATCTTCAAACTCTCAACCACGCCCGGCACGACGACGTGTTCCAAACCTGCATACAAACTCTCCGTGTTCTCTCTGACGACGATCAGGTCGAGCTCGGGATAACGACACGGCACGTTCGGCAACGCGCGCACCGGACGCAAATTCGCATACAAGTCCAACGTCTTACGCAGTCCCACATTGACTGAAGTAAAACCCTTTCCGACCGGCGTCGTGATCGGACCTTTGAGCGCGACCTTGTTGCGGATGATCGAATCGAGCAGGTCCTTCGGCAGGGTTTCGCCGAATTTTTCGAGCGCCTGTGCGCCGGCGTAATGAGTCTCCCACTGGATCTCAACACCTGACGCTTCGATGATCCGCACTACGTTTGAGGCGACTTCAGGGCCGATGCCGTCGCCCGGAATCAGTGTGATAGCATGCATGTTCACAGAATACATCAATAGGTCATATAGGGCCTATAGGACCTATTTTCGAATGAAAGAGCATCATGAGATCGTTATCGTTGGCGGCGGCGTCATTGGTCTAACGATCGCGCGAGCCCTTGCGTTGCGAGGTGTGCGTGATGTTTGTCTCGTCGAGCGTGGGAACCTCGGAACGGAAGCGTCGTGGGCGGCAGCGGGAATGCTGTTGCCGCAGGTTGAAGCTGACGCGGCGGACGAGTTCTTCAATCTCGCGTGTCAGAGCCGTGATCTGTATCCCGCGTTCGCGGCGGCCTTGCGTGAAGAGACGGGCATCGACGTCGAGCTCGACACGACCGGCACGCTCTATCTCGCCCTCACCGATCACGATCATGAAGAGATTCAAAAGCGATACGAGTGGCAAACTCGCGCCGGGTTGTCAGTTGAAATCTTAAGCGCCGCCGAAGCACGTGAATGTGAGCCGTGTGTCTCAGAATCGACACGCGGCGCGCTGCGTTTTCCGAAAGACATCCAGGTCGAGAATCGTCGACTACTGAGCGCGCTCGCAAATAGCGTCAAGAAACTCGGCGTCACGATCGCTACACAAACAATCGTCGACTCTTTAATCATTGAAGGAAACCGTGTGCGTGGTGTGCAAACGTCTCGCGGCACGATCGATACATCAACAGCCGTGATTGCCGCGGGAACGTGGTCGAGTTTTATCAAGACCTCGCCACAGCCTCCGGCAATTGAACCCGTGCGCGGCCAGATGGTATGTCTCGAAGCAAAGCCGCAGCTAACGCGACACGTGATCTACAGCCCGCGCAGCTACCTCGTGCCGCGGCAGGATGGACGCCTGCTCGCCGGCTCAACCAGCGAACACGCGGGCTTCGCAAAGTGCGTCACCGCAGGCGGAATCGCCACGATCCTGCGCAACGCGCTCGAGATTTCGCCCGGAATTTCGGATCTGCCGGTGGTCGATACCTGGGCTGGGTTGCGGCCCCGTGCGCCTGACGGTTTGCCTGTACTGGGCCGGTGTGGTGAAATTGACGGGCTGTTTTATGCAACCGGGCATTACCGAAACGGAATCCTACTTGCTCCTTTAACTGGTGAACTGATTTCCGAAGCAATTATCTCCTCTCAAAGATGACTAAAGCTGTTTCTATATTTGTTTTACTGCTGGCATCTATCTCGACGTTTGCGCAGGGCCTCGCCCCGGCGGTCAAACCGGACGGCAAGGCCGACAAACGCCCGGCGCAGGAATTATTTGAAGACGCCAACGGATATCTCGGACGACGTTTTCAGGAATTTAATAAACAGAAACTCCCTTACGATCCGAAGCTCGAAGCACAGACGAAAAAGGAACAGAAGGATCTCGCGATCAAAAACGCTGCAACCCTGCAAGCGCGCGGATCATTAAAAGGCGACGATCTTTACTACCTCGGCATGCTTCATCATCTCGCGGGCGACGCTGACGCCGCACTCGCCGCGATGCGTCTGTTTCTCAAAGACGATCCCGACGGTCAAAAAGCGCAGGCTGCTCGTAACGTCGTTGTTCTTTACTCGATCAAAAAGGACCTCATCCCCGAAGCTGCCGCCACCGTCGCTGCCTACACGCGTCATCAACCACAAAATGCTGACGATCGTTATCGCATGGAGCTTCTGATCACTGACGCTTACATGCGTGCGAAAGATCACGCGTCGATGACCACGCACGCCAGGGAGATGCTGGCAGCGTCGAAGAAGTTTAGCGAGACGAACAAAGGCGAGGTATTCAGGCGCGATGAGATGTTGTTGAAGTCGACAGTGCTTCTCGCTGATTCATACCTGAAAACAAACAAGAAAGAGTTAGCCATCGACGCACTCGTCGATCTGCGACGACTAGCGATCCAGTTGCCGTCGGCGAGTCTCTACAAAGACGCTACGATGCGTCTGATCCGGCTCGATCCCGAGCTGAATACCGAACAGCTTTTCGACGATAGTCTAGCGTTATCGAATACTGCGTTGCCGGAGCTGGTTGCTGATGAGTGGATCGAGCAACAGCCGAAGAAGCTTGCGGACTTGCGCGGGCAGGTGGTGTTGATTGATTTCTGGGCGACGTGGTGTGGTCCATGCCGTTACACGCTCCCGAACCTGGCGCGCTGGCAGAACGCATACAAGAGCAAAGGACTCGTGATCCTGGGCGTGACCAAGTACTATGGACGCGGCGGCGGAAAGGAATTAAAGCCTGACGAAGAGCTCACCTATTTGCGCGAGTTCCGCACGCGGAATAAGCTGCCTTACGGATTCGTCGTCGAGGATGGAGAAAAGAATGATTTCAACTACGGCGTGAATTCTATTCCGACGTCGTTTCTGATCGATCGCAAAGGGGTGGTGCGGTATATCTCGCTTGGTGCGAATGCAGATGAGATTGCGTTGTTGGGTGAGCTAATCAAGAAGTTGGTTGAAGAGAAATAATCGCGTGTGAAACGGAAGTCAGTTTAGACAGGATTACAGGATTTTTCAGGTTTGACATGATTTAAAGCAATGGAGCAGGGAATTAATTTACTGAATATCACGATTTCATTCGCAGCGGGCATACTCTCGTTTCTCTCGCCGTGTGTTTTACCGCTCGTGCCGGGTTACATCTCGCTGATGTCCGGCGTCAGCATCGACAATCTCAGAGAAGGCGTGAGCAGTCGCCGCGCAGTGATCATTAACTCGCTTGCGTTCAATGCCGGTCTGTCAGTCATCTTTCTCGTTCTCGGAGCGACGGCCGGACTCGTCGGCGCTGCGATCACAAGCAATCGGTGGGTGCGAATTATCGGCGGCGTGGTCATCATGGCCTTTGGCATGCAACTGATGGGCGTGCTCAAGATCTCCGCGCTCTACAAAGACACACGTTTCTTCTCGAGTGACAAACCACGTGGCGTGCTCGGCTCCGCCGCTCTGGGAATGGCTTTCGCGGCCGGTTGGACGCCGTGTATTGGGCCGATCCTTGGCGGCATCATCGGCCTCGCCGCGACGAGCGGCGGCTGGCGCAGTGGTCTCGTGCTTTCGGCATTTTACTCCGCTGGTCTCGCAGTCCCGTTTCTTCTGACCGGCCTCGGCATTAACCGGTTTCTGAGTTTCTACCAAAACTTCCGCAGGCACCTGCACAAGGTTGAGGTTGTGTCCGGCCTCGTGCTGATCCTCGTCGGTGGGCTGGTTGCGAGTGGTCAATCGACTTTGCTGGCCAGCTCGAGGTTCATGGCCCTGGTTCCGAATGCGGAAGGCTTGCTGAACCGATGGTTCAAGCCTGCGCAACCCGCAACGCCATCGACGGCGCAAAACTCGAACTTCGAAATGGCGCCCGACGTCGAGTTTCAAACACTCGAGGGCAAGCCGTTCCGGCTCAATGAACTTCAGGGACAAGTCGTCCTGCTGAACTTCTGGGCCACTTACTGTATTCCGTGTCGTGAAGAGATTCCCGCTCTGAACGCGTTGCAGCACGAGCTACAGCCGCAGGGTCTGAAGATTGTCGGCGCGTCGCTCGACGACGATGCCGACGGTGTGAACGCTTACCAGAAGGAAGTCGCGAAGTTTGAATACGAAGTTTTGCTGGGTGGCAGTGATGCCAAGGTAAAATTCCAGCAGTCAGTGTTGCCGACGACGTATCTGATCGATCGCCAGGGCCGCATTCGCCAGAAGATAATCGGCGCCCAGGCCAAAGCCGCGTGGGAAGCCGCGGTCAAGCCGTTGCTGGCCGAAACGCCTGCAACTGCGAGCGCCGTCAAATAAACGCAAAGGTTTCGAGGAGTAGTACCATGAAGAAACTCTTATTCGCCCTCTCTATTCTCGCACTCGCCATTTCACCTTCGGTCGCGCGCGCGCAAACCAGTCACGAATATTCACCGCTGACCGAGTCGACGGTGAACTACAAGAACTGGGCGCTGCCAAGTCTCAGTGCCGACAAGACAGAAGACTTGCGAGCGTTGATGGCAGGCAAGAAGCTGGTGATGATCGTTTACTTCGCGCCGTGGTGTGGTAACTGGAGAAACGAAGCGCCCATCGCGGCGAAGTTGTACGACAAGTACAAGGCGCAGGGGTTTCAGGTGATCGGCGTCAGCGAATACGCGACGAAAGACGATGTGCGCAAATACTTCGGTGAGAATGGTCCACCATATCCGATCGTGACTGAATCGGAGTCGCGGGAAGACAAGCAGAAGACAGCGCACTACGGTTACCGGCAGCTCACCGGCGACAAGCGCAACTGGGGCTCGCCGTGGAACATCTTTCTCGAACCCGCGAAGGTCAACGAGAAGGGCGACGTGCTCACTGAGAAGGCGTGGGTTGTGAACGGCGAATTGATCGAAGACGAAGTAGACAAGTTCATCGCATCAAAACTCGGTGGCGCCACCGCCGTCATCCAGCCGTGTAAGAATTGAGATCTTTAGCCGCGGATTTTCGCAGGTAAATGCGGATCTGATCTGCGTTCATCTGCGAAAATCCGCGGCTAAATACTGTCCTCTGAATGAAGCTACGTATCCTGTATCACGGTCACTGCTTTGACGGTGTTGCCTCGGCGGCAACTTTCACGCGCTTCTACAAAGAACGCATCCATTCTGAAGCTGTCGTCAATTACACCGGACTGCTGCACCGGCCCGGCAACCTGTTTGACGCGGGGCTGTTTGATTCAGACGAGAACGCGATCGTCGATTTCAAATATGCGGCTTCAGATAAACTGACGTGGTGGTTCGATCATCACGAGTCGGCCTTCTTGACACCCGAAGACGAAGCCCACTTTCACGCTGACAACTCTGGCAAGAAGTTTCTCGATCCGACGCGAAAGTCTTGCACGGAGTTCATTGCTGACGTTGCGCACGAGCGTTTCGGTTTCAATCCCGAGCCGATCAAGTCGCTGGTCCACTGGGCGCACATCATCGACGGCGCGCTTTACGAATCGCCGGCGCAGTGCGTCGAGCTGAAAGAACCGGCGTTGCAGCTCATGCAGGTGATTGAGGCTGATCCTGACGATTCGTTCATCGAGCAAATCATCCGCGATCTCACGACGCACTCGCTCGAAGAGGTTGCGACGAGCGCGGAAGTGCAACGTCGTTTCGAGCCGATACACAAACAGCATCTCGAAACTCTCGAAACGATCAGGCGGAAGGCGACAAGTGCAAACGGCGTGGTCCACTTCGATCTCGTTGACGAGGGTTACGAAGGCTTCAACAAGTTCATTCCGTACTACCTGCATCCGGAAGCGACTTACTCCGTCGCGCTGACGCGTGGACCACAGCGCACGAAGATCTCGGTCGGGTCGAATCCATGGGCGCCAGTGCCACGCACGCACAACATCGCGAAGATTTGTGAGCGATATGGTGGCGGTGGGCACGCTGTAGTCGGCGCCGTCTCATTCAAACCGGAAGAAATCGAGGAAGCACGCCAGGCCGTGAAAGAGATCGTGGAAGAACTATCAAGGAAGTAGGGGTTATGTATTACCAGGTTTTTGGCCGCGCATTCATCCGCGGTTTATTGTTTCTGCTATTCGCGTCTGTTGTTCACGCCGCAACGTTGCCGCCGGGCTTCACTGAAACATCAATCAGCGGACTTTCAAATCCGACCGCGATGGAGCTCGCGCCTGACGGGCGCATCTTCGTCTGCGAGCAGGGCGGGGCATTGCGCGTGATCAAGAACGGTGTGTTGCTCTCGACGCCGTTTCTGACAGTGAGTGTCGACCCGAACGGTGAACGCGGACTCCTCGGCATCGCTTTCGATCCAAACTTCGCAAGCAACAACTTTCTTTACGTCTATTACACTGTTGCATCAACGCCGCGACACAATCGCGTCAGTCGCTTCACTGCGAATGGCGACGTCGTCGTGCCCGGCAGTGAGACGATCATTCTTGAGCTCGATAACCTGAGTAGCGCGACAAACCACAACGGCGGCGCGATTCACTTCGGACCGGATGGGAAGCTGTATGTCGCTGTCGGCGAGAACGCTACGCGAACAAACGCGCAAACGTTGAGCAACATGCTCGGTAAAATGTTGCGCATCAACTCAAACGGCACGATTCCGACTGACAATCCTTTCTTCAACACAGCTACTGGAAACAATCGTTCTATCTGGGCGTTCGGCTTGCGCAATCCGTTCACGTTCGCGTTTCAGCCGGGCACAGGGCGGATGTTCATCAACGACGTCGGCGAGGTGACGTGGGAAGAGATCAACGATGGTATTGCCGGATCGAACTACGGCTGGCCCGATACGGAAGGTGTAACTACGAATCCGGCGTTTCGCTCGCCCTTATTTGTTTATGGGCACGGATCGAGCGCGACAACCGGCTGCGCGATTGCGGGCGGTGCTTTTTACAATCCGCAGACCGTACAGTTTCCGCAGAACTTCGTAGGGAAGTATTTCTTTGCGGATTTGTGTAGTGGTTGGATCAGGATGTTCGATCCGGCGACGGGAACGGCGTCCGGCTTTGCGACAAACATCTCGTCGCCCGTGGATCTGAAGGTTGGCGCGGATGGGAGTCTTTACTATCTCGCGCGCGGATCGAGTGCGGTGTTCCGCGTGCAGTTCGTCGAACCGATGTTGATTTCGGAGGCTGGTTCGGATAGTGCGATCGCGCTCGATTCGGTGACGTTCATTCGCGATCCGTTCCCGTTAACGGATCTGTTCAACTTCAGCGCGGACAAGCGGACGAGGTTGATGTTGTTTGGGATGAACATGCAGTTGATGGCGGGCGAGAATAGCTCGGCGGTAACGGCGCGAGCGGAGGATGCGTCGTTGAATGTTTACCCGTTGACGGTGGAGTTTGTCGGGCAGGTGCCGGGGTTCGACTGGCTCACGCAGATCAACGTCCGGCTCCCTGATAACACACCGACAGGGCAGACGTTGTTTGTTAGTGCGACGCTGAGAGGGAAGACGACCAATAAGGTCAGGGTGCGTGTACAATGATGAGGCTTTAGACAGGATTACAGGATTTTCAAGATTGACAGGATCATCTTGTAAATCCAGCAAATCTTGTAATCCTGTCTAACTGCCCTTAGAAATTATGCGCTTCGGTTTGAATACCTAATCTTTTGATCTTGCAGTTGAGCGTCGTCACCTTCACGCCCAGCAGTTTCGCGGCGCGGCGCTGGTTGCCGCGCGTACGCTGGAGCGCCTCACGTATCAACTCGCTCTCGTAGCGCTGCACCTCTTCCTGCAACCCAAGGCGCGGCGATGGCGGTTCCTGCTGGCTCGCAAGCGACTCAACTTCGCGCAGCAGCGTGATCGCCGCCTCTCTCAGCGTGTCGATATTGTGAATCGAAGTACTCATCACATTAATCCTTGCTCAAAAGTTCTCTGAACAACGCCACCGCGCGTTCATCCCCAGTCTGTCCGAGCACCTGGATCGCTACTTTCCGCACCGCGATCTTCGGATGACTGCGCGCCGTCCGTATCAGGATCGGCACAGCTTCATCCTTCGCACGACGCCCCAGCGCGACCACTGCCTGCTTCTGAAGCTCGATGTCTCCATCACCATCGAGCGTGCTCGTCAGCGCGCCGAGACTCTTCTGTCCCGCAACACGACCAAGGCTCGCAATCGCACTCTTGCGCAGCTCGACATCTTTCTCAGTTTCAGCAACACGAATGAGGTAAGTCGCGGCAGCGTCGTTGTTGTCGTTGCGCGCCACACCGGTGAGTGCGCGTCGTTTGAGCTCGCGCGTGGTCATCGTTTCAAACATGTTCTGCAGCAACGGCAACACAGCGGCGGAGCGACTCATCGCGAGCGCCGACATCGCAGCGTTTCGTGCTTCACTGCTTTCCTGGTTGTTGCGGATGATCTCAGTGAAGAGCGTGTTCTTCGCGACTGTCTCCGGCGTGTTGCCGAGCCAGTACAGCGCGCGCGAACGCATCGGCTCATCGACGGGCCGGCGAATCATCTCGATCAGCATCGCATCAACACGCGCATCGTCATGCAATGCGATCGCGAACATCGCACGCTCGGCGAGGCGATTCACTTCAGGCGCGGGCGCATCCATGATCGACTTCAGGTAATTCAGACTCTCTTCGTTGCTGACGCGTCCGGCCCAGTAAACCGGATAACTGCTGAATTCGTGATCGCGGCGCAGATTGTAGACTTCAGCGCGAATGAAACCCTCGCGCTGCGTGTCGTAAAGCAGAAACAGGCCCAGCTCGCGTGTCTCGTGTCGCGGATCGAATACCATCGAGGTGCCGTCCGTCGAGATGTAAATGCCACCGGCACTGTCGACGATCTCGAAATCAACACCGACACCCGGCCTGACTTCAAACTGGTATCCAACCCAGAACCGGCCATTCGTCGCATTCGCTTTACCAGCGACGATCGCAGCGTCGAGTTTCGCTTTCAGTCCCGCGCCCTCAACCGGGATAAAACTCTTCGTCTGTCCCAGCGCGACGACGCACAACACCAGAATTACAGCTAATACTTTCATGATTTGATCCGTATTTTCTGTGTAAATCCGTGGCTTACTTCAGTAGCTCTTCCAGGAACTTCAGCACTTCAGGATCTTTACTCCGGCTCAACCAGCCAACCGCGCGCTTGCGGCGCTCCATCGGCGCATTTGGACTGCGTGCGATCTCGATCAGCTTGCGAATCACGCGCTGGTCTTCCATTCGGCTGCTGCCGCCGACCGAGGTCGTATAGACATTTTGTCCTGGGTCGATCAATGTGGAAGCGTTGGCCCAGATCCCGCTGCCGTATCCGAGCGAGTTGAGAATCTGATCTTTCAGCTCTTCATTCTTTTCCGTGTCGTAAAGATTCAGAAGAAACTCGATCGCCTTGTCTCCACCGCGCCGCGAGATGGCGCTGATCGCTGCTTTGCGAAGCTCGACATTGTCTGAGCTGCGCGCGATGTCAAACAGCCTCGTGCCCGCGCGCTCACTCCTGCGATTCGCAAAAGCCGAGATCACTGTTTTGCGAATCTCGATGTTTTGATCGTTGTCATAAACCTTGAAGAGGGCATCGACTGCCGGTTCGCCAGGCCGGGTCGCAATACTCGCGATCGCCACTTTGCGTTGCGCAATCGTCCGGCTCTTGTTGCTGGCGAAGTCACTCAGCACTGTGATCGCGCGTTCACCCGTGTGTTTGCTCAGCGCGTAGAGCGCGGCTTCAACAATCTCGTTGTCCTGCGAGCTCATCGCGAAGTCGCGCAGCGAATCGACAACGCTGTCGTCGTTTGTCGCGCCGAGCGTGGAGATAGCACGTGCACGCAGTTTCAGATCAGTCTCATTGCGTGCGACACCGAGAATCACTGGCGTCACTGTCTTGCCGCCATTCCGACCGAGCAACGTCAGCGCCGCACTCTTGCAACGCACGGTTTGTGTCGAGCCTGGCTTGAGCCATTCGGTGGCCGCGATGATGCCGCGTTGCACGTCGGTTTGAAACAACGCCTGCAGCACGACGATCTTGAATTCGCATGGATCATCGTCGTCTGCCGAACCCGCAATCTCGGCGGGACCAAAGCCGATCGCGCCTGGTGTTAACAGAGCGTCTTGAAGACCCTGAGCGGCCTGCGCCACGGGAGCGATAGCGATTGGGGGCATCGCTATCGAAGGTGTGTAAATGAGTGGCTGTTGAATCGCGGGGACCGTTACTGTTTGAGCCTTTACGGCTGACACGAGACCTGCGTAAGCGAGTGGCATCTGGGCCAACAACACGCGCGCGTCATCTCTCCAGTTGGAGTTTGGATACTTTGCCAGCAGCACATCGAGCGCGTCGCGGGAACGACTGTATTGCGTCAACTTGAAATCAGCGTACGCCTTCCAGTAGAGCGCGGCGTCGATGTTTTTCTCGTTTGGAAACGACGTGATGTATTCGTCAAACTTTGCCTGTGCTTTGGCCCAATCGCCGTCAGTGATGAGGTCGCGCGCGCTGCGAAAGACAGTCGTGGCGTCGCCGCCTGAGCCTTGCGAACGGCCAGCGCCAAAACCAGTGCCATTGCCGGAACCACGGCCGGAGCCGGAGCCAGCGCCCTGTTGGGCCGTAACCACGCCCGTCGTCAGCAAAGCAATCACGCAGAAGAGCAACGCGATGCGCTTCGTTGCCGGAATTGATGTAAGGTTCTTCAACATTTCTTTAGCCTCTATTCATTAGCGATTGTTGGCGCCGCGGTCCTGGTAATCCAGTAACGCCGCCACGATTTCTGTCTTTTGCACACGTTCCTTGATTTCCCGCACGTCCTGCGGGCGTGCACGATCGGGGAGGTTAGCGATGTCGATCAGGAACGGTTCCAAATCAGCGAGGAGTGTTTTAGTCGGAAACTTTGCTTTCATTTCTGCGTCGCGACGCAAGACGACGTTTTCGTTCAGGAGGCGACGTGAGAGTGCTTTGTCGTAAGTGACGTCGATCTCGTCGTCGGAGTCGGAGATCTGAACGTTTTTGATGGAGCGGAGGAGGATCTTGCTTTGCTCGATGTGTTTGGCTGTGTCCTGCTCGTCGGCGTCGAGGTAAGCCAGATCTGATGAGAGGACGTCGGATTGATCAATTACGGTTCGTGGTTTAACTCGTAATCTTGCTTTACGAGGTTTTTTAACCACGGATTGAACGGATTGCGAAGACGGATTTGGAGCTTGGATGTTTGAAGGTCTCGTTGTTGTTAGTTTTGGATCTGAAGGCTTTGGTCTCGAGAAGAAGTAGATGGCGCCGATTGCAATCGCAAGCAACAGCACTGCGATCGCGCTTGCGGGTTTCGTGAACAGGTTCGGCAACCAGCGGCGTTTTGGCGCCGGCGCAGTGTGCGCTGCTACTCTCGTCCAGAGGAACGGCGGCACTTCGATCTCGCGATCGTAACGCGCGAAGATCTCCTGTTCCGCGGTCAGTGTCGCAAAGTCTTCAGAGCACTCAATGCAGGCGATTAAATGCGCGTCGACCTGCTCACGATCCTGCGGCGCGAGCTCGCCGTCCAGATACTCTTCCAATAGCTCCGTGCAAACTTCACACTTCATAACCAACTCCAGCGTATGGACTGATCTTCTTTCTCATCTCCGCGCGGGCGCGGTGTAAATCAGTCTTCAACTTCGCGAGCGAGAAACCTGTAATTGCGGCGATCTCTTCGTAACTGCACTGGTGCAAAACCTTGAGCGTGAACACCAGTCGTTTATCTTCGTCGAGCGCCGCGAGCGAGCGCCGGATCAGGTCGTTCAACTCCTTGCTTAGCAGTCCTTCAACCGGCACCGGTTTGTCGTCGCTTAAATCCATAACCGACTTATCCGCGAGATCGACGTGATTGTTCGCACGGGCGCGTGCCCGGAGCGACTCGCGCGCGACGTTTCTCGCAATGCCAAACAGCCAGGTTGAGAGCTTGGTTTCGGCGCGCATAGTGTGAATCGCGCGGAAGGCGCGGACAAACGTTTCCTGGGTCAGCTCTTCAGCCAGTGCGCGATCGTTGACCATGTCGTAAATGAAACTGATGACGGGCCGCGAATACCTTTCGAAAATCAGGCGGAAGGCATCCGCATCGCCCTGGCACACGCGAGTTACCAGGTCTGCTGAAGTGTTCATCAGAGTTCCCGCGAACGCGCCAGTCATCGCTCTCGGTAGGTAAGTGCGTGAGGAGGGTTAAAAGTTTCAGCAAATCCGCGTTTATTCGCGTAAATCCGCGGCTAAATTTCCTTCGGATCCACGATCTTGCCGGCGATTGCGGAGGCGGCGACTACGTACGGTGAGGCGAGGTAGAGCTTGCCGGGGCCGCTGCGGCCGGGAAAATTTCGATTTTGCGCGCTGACGGTAACGGTCTCAGCCGACGGCGACGCGCCCGGACCAGCATTGATACAAGCCCCACACGACGGATCGATCAACTCCGCACCCGCGCGCTCGAAGATGTCAATATACCCGCGTTGCCGCGCGTACTGCTTGATCTTCTGCGACCCAAACTGAATATACAGGTGCACACCTTCCTTCACGCGCTTCCCACGCGCGAGCGCGTTCTCGAGCACGCAGGCGTACATGTCCATGTCAGCCATCTTGCCGCCCGTGCACGAGCCGCCGTAAGCCGCATCAATCCGCACCTCGCCTTGTAGCTCCTCGATCGGAACGCCATTGCGCGGATCACCCGGCGTCGCGACCATCGGCCCAATCTCATCGAGATTGATCTCGAACACTGCCGCATACTCCGCATCCCTGTCGCTGTAAGTAAATCCCTTGCGCACTTGCTCAGGATCGAGTCCACGGGTACGCACGATGTATTCGAGCGTCACTTCGTCAGGCTCGATGATGCCCGTCGTGCCGCCAGCCTCGACGGCCATGTTCGTCAACGTCGCGCGCTCGTCCATGGCCCAGTTCTGCAAGTCTTCGCCGGCAAACTCCAGCACCTTGCCGATGCCCTTGCTCGACTTCATGTACTCCGACGCGAGTATGAACAGCATCACGTCTTTCGCAGCGACGTCGGCGCGCTTCTTTCCTTTGAGAACGTAGCGCACCGTCTCAGGCACACGGATGCGAATGTCTTTCGTGTACCACGCGTTTGCCATGTCGGTTGAGCCGACACCAAACGCGAAACATCCGAGCACGCCGGCCATACAGGTGTGTGAGTCAGTGCCAATAACGATCTGTCCCGGGAGTGCGAGATCTTCAACGACGGCGTTATGACAGATCGCTTCCGACCCGCCTTCCGGACTCTCGCCGTAAAGCCTGATCTTCTGCTGCGCGGTGAAACTCTGCTGCGTCGTCGCCAGACCTTCAGCCCGTTCCAGCAAACCCATCTCACGATGCTTCGGCGACATCACGCGCCCGAGAAACGTCAGGTGATCACGAAACGCAAACACCGAGTCGGGTTCCGAAACACGCGCATCAGGCCCGAGCGCCTGTTTGAAGAGCGACTCAGCCATCGGCGTCACATACTCGTGCGAGAAACGCACGTCCGCGACTGCAAACAACGCGTCGCCCGGCTTCACCGCTTCGACACCGATCTTTCCGGCCGTGACGAAAGCATGTCGCGCGATGATCTTCTCCACGATCGTCATCGGCCGCGCACGCGTTTCGATCGGCGGCGGCGAGACTCTTCCAGAGAGCCGCGCTTTGTTGTAGTTGAAAAGCCCGCCATGCGTGACGATGTCCTGTGAGATCGGATCGATTCCTTTAGTGAACTCAGACAGCGGGATCTCCTCGCCGCGTCTAATGCGATCGATCAATCCGAAATCCGTTGAAGTTAAGAGACCGATGTTCTGCGAGTTCTGCCCGTAGATCTTCTCGATACTCTGCGCAATGACGAGTTGCACACCCGCAGCCTTCTCAGCATACGGCGCTGTCTCGCGCGACGAGCCGCAACCTTTTGAAAGCCCCGACACGACAACGGCAAAGCCGCCGTTCTTCACTTCGTCTTTCTTCACAGCGCCTTCGCGCATGCCGACGTACACGTACTGCCCCAATGTTTCGTCGTAGTAAAAACAAACCCAGCCGGGCGTGATCTCGTCAGTCGAGATGTTGCTCATCAAGGGCAGCACGCCCGCGCTGAGGCGCGAGGCGAGCTCGGTTTCGAGTGCGGCAGCTTCGTCCCCAGTGGCTTCGAGCTGCTGGCGGATGAGGGCGGTATCGTCGGTTAAAAATAGGATGCGGCCCGAGAATTTGATATGGTCAGGACGTCGTTCGGTCATCGGTTTAACTAGCGTCTCCCTGGGTCTGAATTCTTGTCATCCTGTGATATTTTCTGGGAAAGCAGACTGATTATAACCTCAGCATGATAAAACCCTTAGTGGGCCTCAAGCGTCTAAAGCCCATGGTAGCGGAGGAGAGTTGATATGAGATTGTTAGGACAAAGATTCGGTCTGGCGGTTTTGCTGGGACTTTCAGTGTTGGCGCTCGGCGCCGGGCAGACGGTGTTGGCGCAGCGGGAAACGGACGATCCCGTCAAGGTCCAGATTTACCAGCGCTTTTACGATAACAATAAGAAGAATCCTGATGTCGCTTACCAGGCGGCGCGCGACTATCTCCAGAAATACACCAAAGATAAAGATGAGTATGTCGACTACATTCAGAAGTGGGTCGCGGCATATGAACGTGATGAGCGCAAGCGCATCCTGCCGAATCTCATCAACGAGAAGAAGTTTGCGGAAGCCTACAGCACGGGGGCGAAGATCCTGGCTGAAGATCCAACCTACCTCCGCGCGCAGATAGACCTTGCCTATGCCGGCTATCTCGCTGCGTCAGCGAAAAACGAGAGCTTCAACGCCACCGCGCTCGATTACGCACGCAAAGCGATTCGCGAGATCGAGTCGGGACAGGCACCGGCCGACTGGGCGCCGTTCAAAGGCAAAGACGACACGCTTGCTTATCTGCACTACACTGTCGGTTTCCTGACGCTCAAGACGAATCCCGATCAAGCCATCGACGCATTGCTGAAAGCGGCACAGTATGACAGCGAGATCAAGAAGACCGCGTCCACGTATTACTTCCTCGCCGCTGCTTACGAATCCGGTCCCTACAAGACGTTGTCGACCGCTTATCAAACTCAATATGCAGGCAAGCCCGAGACACCGGAAAGCAAGGCAGCGCTCGAGAAGCTGAACGTGGTGATCGATCGTATCATCGATGCTTACGCGCGTGCGGTTGCGACAGCGGGAACGGATCCAAAGCTGGAGCAGAGTCGTCGCGAGTGGCTCGCGCAAATGACGAACTATTACAAGTTTCGTCATAACGACAGCGATGCGGGCTTGACCGACTTCATCGCGACTTCGTTGCAGAAGCCTCTACCGCCGAAGCCATAAACCGGGAAACGAGGTTAGAATAGGTCCTATCCGACCGATAGGACCTATTCTGACCTATGCGCATTAAGTGGACTGATCGTCGCTTCAATTTTGATTTCCCCGCAGGCATTTATCCTGAGATGATCGAGCGGATCCGCGGCACGCCCGCGCGCCTCGAGGATCTGCTCGCCGGACTTCCATCCGAAACGCTGACCGCACAAGTCGATGGCCGTTGGTCCATGCAGGAGAACGCCGGTCACCTGCTCGATCTCGAGAGCCTCGTCTCGCAACGTATCGACGAGTATCTCGCCGGCAATGCGGCGCTGCACGCGGCCGACATGTCGAATCGCAAGACCTACAACGCAAATCACAACGACGTGCGGGTCGATTCGATCCTGAAAGCGTTTCGCCTCGCGCGACATGAGATCGTCGATCGTCTCGAGAGTTTTGATGCTGAGATTTTCGAGCGTTCCGCGCTTCACCCACGATTGAACGTGCCGATGCGCCTCGTTGATATGATATTTTTTCAGGCGGAACACGACGACTATCATCTCGCGCGAATCAGCGAGATTAAAAAACTTTTGGAGCAACGTTAATGCGTAAACCATCCCTCGCGGCTGCGGTGCTGGCCCTCTTTGTGCTCAATATCAACGCACAACAAATGTCGCTCGACGCCATGATCGATCGCGACATAACGCCGTGGCTGTCGACCTACCGCAACCTGCACACAGCGCCCGAGCTATCGCATCGCGAGGAAAAGACGTCCGCGTTCGTCGCCGCCGAGCTGCGCAAACTCGGCTTTACTGTCACTGAACGCATCGGCAAGTTTCAAAACACACAGTGGACGGGCTACGGCATCGTCGCCGTGATGAAGAATGGCCCAGGTCCTACTGTCTTAGTTCGAACAGAGCTCGACGCACTGCCAGTCGAGGAAAAAACAGGACTGCCTTACTCGAGCCAGGTGAAGACGAAGAACGACGCGGGAGTCGAAGTGAGTGTGATGCATGCGTGCGGTCACGACATGCACATGACGAGCTTTCTCGGCACGGCAAAGATGTTGACCGAGTTGAAGAGTCGCTGGAGTGGAACGCTCGTGATGTTGGGCCAACCAGCGGAAGAGACAGGCGACGGCGCGAACGCGATGCTGCGCGATAGTCTCTACGCCAACTTCCCGAAACCCAACTTCGCAATCGCGTTGCACGACAAGCCGGAGCTCGAAACAGGCAAGGTTGGCTACACGCCCGGTTATGCGATGGCGAGTGCGACTTCGATCGATATCAAGATTCGTGGTGTCGGTGGGCACGGCTCAGCGCCCGAGACGACGAAGGATCCGATCGTCGTGGCGGCGCAGGTCGTGATGGCGTTGCAGACGATTGTGAGTCGTGAGAATTCGCCGCTCGATCCGGCAGTGGTTACGGTCGGCTCGATTCATGGCGGCACGCGCTACAACATCATCCCCGATGAGGTGAACCTGCAACTGACTGTGCGCACTTACAAGGAAGAAGTCAGGAAACGCATCCTCGCGTCGATTGAGCGGATCGTGAAGGGTGTTGCGGCGACGGCGGGCATTCCGGCGGATCGTGCGCCGGAAGTGAAAGTGTCTGAGGGAACGGGTTCGACGTACAACGATCCGAAGTTGATTGAGCGGCTCGTGGTGGCGTTCAAGCAGGCGCTTGGTGACGAGAACGTGGTCGAGATGCCGCCGATGATGGCGAGTGAGGACTTCGGATATTTCAGCATGGATCACACGATACCGGCGACGATCTTCTGGCTCGGTGCGTCCGACCCGGCGAAGGTCAAGCAGAGCAGGGAATCGGGCGTATCATTGCCGGGCCTCCACTCCGCCCTCTTCGCCCCCGTTCCCGAGCCGACATTGAGAACCGGCGTCAAAGCGATGACCTCCGCCGTCCTCGACTTGATGAAAAAACCCTAGACAGGATTGCAGGATTTCCAGAATTTTCAGGATTTATCATGTAAATCATGCCAATCCTGTAATCCTGTCTAGGGTTATACCTGGACAACTCAACCTCCCGAATCATCCTCAAACCCTCAACTTTCCTGGAGGTTCCCAATGATCTCGACATTGCGCTTCCTTTCGTTGCTCCTGCTGGTCCTGTTTACAACAAAAATCGCGTTCGCCACTGAACCTGCCGAAGTGCTCGCCCGCAAGGCAATCTCAGAAAACCCAACGGCGGCCATCGAAGAGCTCCGCGCGCGCGGCCCGGCCGGCTTGCAGGCGCTCATGACGCAGTATGCCGATGAGATCAACGCGCACATCAAGAACCCTGCGGCCGCACCCGACGAGCAATGGCAACGAATCACAGCAGCGCTCGACGCGGTGGCGCAACAGAAGAACAGCTACATCGCGGGCCTCTACTGGTACACCGACCTCAATGCGGCGAAGAAAGCCTCCAAAGCACTCGGCAGACCGATTCTCTCGCTGCGTCTCTTAGGCAAACTCACCGACGAGTTTAGCTGCGCAAACAGTCGCTTCTTCCGCACTGTGCTCTATCCGAACGAAGAAGTCGCCGCAGTCTTACACGATCGCTTCGTGCTGCACTGGCAGTCAGTGCGGCCCGTGCCGACAGTCACGATCGACTTCGGTGATGGACGCAAGCTCGAACGCACACTTACCGGCAACAGCATTCACTATATTCTCGATTCCGAGGCGCGGCCGCTCGACGCACTGCCGGGACTGTATGGTCCAAGAGCATTCGTTCGCAGCCTGCTCGATGCTGAAAAGCTCTTCAAATCAGTCGCCGGCAAGAACATCGCAGAAAGAAACCTGATGCTGCAGATGTATTACGGCAACCAGCATAACAAGATTTCCGCCGCGTGGACTGTGGACACACAGAAGATCGGCGGCAAGCCGCCTGAAGGTTTCAGGATCGTCAAAGGTCGGAATGGCGATGCATTGAGTATTGCTCCACTCGCAGTGACGAAAGCCCTCACCGAAACGACGATCCTTCGGGCGATGACCACAGCGACACAAGAACTCGGGAAGGTCACTGATGAAGCGGCATGGAAAAAGATTGCACAGCTTCATCCGACCGATGCTGAGCTCGACAATCGCAGCATCTCGCTGATCAAACGCCAGAACCCGACGATCACCGAAGACGATCTCACGCATCTCACACGGAAGTTTCAGGAGTTGATTGCACTCGATACGGTTCGCAACGAATACCTGATGCACACGAAGTTGTACGAGTGGCTGGTGAGCGATCCGGTTCGGGATGACGTTGAGAAGTTGAATGTGAAGGTTTACGAGTCGTTGTTCCTGACACCGGGGTCCGATCCGTGGCTCGGGCTCTTCTCGCCCGAGGTCTACACCGCGCTCGATAATGGTGGAGTGAAGAAAAATTAGCCGCGGATAAACGATCCGATCCACAGATTACACCGATTGTTTTTCTGTGTAATCTGTGGATGGACCGTTTATCTGCGGCTATAATTCGGTCCCATGCTGCGCCGCCTTTTGCTTTTGACCCTTCTCCCCGTCTCGCTCTTCGCGCAAACGCAGGAAAAAGTGCGTGAGTATCGCCGCGCGAACGAGCACCAGATTCTTAAAGAATTCACCACACTGCTCGCGATTCCCAACGTCGCGTCAGACACACAGAACATCCGCCGGAACGCCACGCTCATCGTAGAGATGATGAAGCAACGTGGCCTGAACCCACGTTTGCTCGAAGGCGCAACACCCGACACACCACCCGCTGTCTACGGCGAGTGGAACACTCCCGGCGCCCAACGCACTGTGCTCGTTTACGCGCACTACGACGGCCAACCAACCGATCCGAAGCAATGGACCGGAACGTCGCCGTGGGAACCTGTCTTTCGTTCAGCCGCGCTCGAAGCCAACGGACAGATCATCCCTGCACCCGCCGCCGGCACGATGATCAACCCGCAGTGGCGCATCTACGCGCGCTCGGCGTCAGACGACAAAGCCGGTGTGATGGCGATTCTCGCCGCTTTCACGGCGCTGAAAGAGAAAGGCGTCGCGCCGACTTCAAACATCAAGTTCTTCTTCGAAGGCGAGGAAGAGGCCGGCTCGCCGCATCTCGGTGAGATCATCGACCGCCACAAGGAGCTACTCGCCGCCGATGCATGGATCATTGGCGATGGACCAGTGCACCAGTCGGGACGGAAGCAGGTTGTGTTTGGCGCGCGTGGCGATACGAATGTCGATGTAAGGATTTACGCAGCCAAACGACCATTGCATAGCGGCCACTACGGCAACTGGTCGCCGAATCCGGCGAACCTGCTCGCGCGTTTGCTCGCGTCGATGAAGGACGACGACGGGCGCGTGGCGATCGAGGGTTGGTACTCGGACACGGAGCCGCTTGGTGAAACAGAGCGCCGCGCGATTGCTGAAGCGCCGCAATACGATGAGGAGTTGAAGACGCAACTCGGTATCAAGCGTACGGAAGGTGGCGGCAAGTCGTTGCTCGAATTGATCAGCTTGCCGTCGTTGAATATCAATGGATTTGCGAGTGGCGATGTTGGTGCACTAGCTCGCAATGTGATTCCAACGACAGCCACGGCAGTGCTCGATCTGCGGCTCGTCAAAGGGAACGATCATCAGCGTCAGGTGCAGCGATTGATCGAGCACATTCGCAAGCAGGGTTATCACGTTACCGATCGTGACCCGACTGATGCGGAGAGAGCGCAGTATCCGTTGCTGGCGCGCGTGAATGTTCGACCCGGCGGCTACAACGCGGAGCGAACGCGGATGGATCTGGCCGTCTCGAAAGCTGTTATCGATGCCGTGCAGTCGACCTCGACGGAGAAGATCGTGTTGTTGCCGACGTCTGGTGGCAGCCTGCCACTCTCGATCATTACCGAGCGATTGAAGACGGTGACGATCTCCGTTCCAATCGCCAACTACGACAACAACCAGCATGCTGAGAATGAAAACATTCGATTGCAGAACTTCTGGGACGGCATCGAGATCTGGGCCGCGATAATGACCATGAAGAATTAGCCACAAAAGGCACAAAATGCACAAAACAGATGACAGGTAAGCCCACTTATAAATTCTCTTTCGCGCATTTTGTGCCTTTTGTGGCTAAAAACTTTTTGAGGCGAATATGGACCAAGTGAATATACCCGTGCTGCTGGGCACGAACCGCAAGGAGAGAATGAGCAGGTTTGTGGCGCAGTGGGTGCTCAGTGAGGTTGAGAAGCGGCCGGAGATTAGCACGCGTCTCTTCGACGTCGCTGATTTCCATCTACCGCACGACGATTACGGCCAGGGGCTGAAAGACAACTTCCCCGAGTGGCGCGACGCGATCATCCAAGCCGACGGCCTGATCATCGTCAGTCCGGAATACAACCACGGCTATCCCGGCGCGTTGAAGGGCGTACTCGATTTGCTGCTGCGCGAATACGTGCACAAGGCCGTGGCGTTTGTTGGTGTCTCGGCTGGTCCATGGGGCGGCACACGCGTGATCGAAGCGATGGTGCCGATGTGTCGCGAGCTCGGACTCGCCGTCACCTTCACAGATCTAAACTTCCCCTTCGTACAAAAGACCTTCGACGCCGAAGGCACACTCCTGGACCATGCTTTCGACAAACGAGTGAAGGACTTCCTCGACGAGCTTGTCTGGATGAGTCGCGTGTTGAAGTGGGGTCGCGCGACCGTACCGTCCAAGTTTCACCAATAGGTCCTATACGGCGTATCAGTCCTATAGGACCTATCAGCTAAAAAATTACCACGCGCAGTTATAAGCTTTCATTGCGGTGATCGTTGCGTCGCGTTGGGTCTTGCAGGCGGTGGCGAGAGTTCCTCGCGTTTGTGGGTTGTCAGCGAGTTTCTTCCACTCGGTGCGCCAGGTGGTTACGGAAGCCCGCAGATTAGCACGCGCAGCTTCAGGCACCTTGCCGGAGACGCATGCCTCGTAAGCCGTGATGAAGTTGTCGCATTCAGCGATACCCACCTTAGCGGCTCCCGGGCTTGAGTTCTCGTTGCCATTCTTGTTTGTCGAGACTGGAGGTGTGCCCGCCGGAGCCGGCGCGGTGGCATTGGTCGACGTCTCAGCGTTGCGATTTGTCGGCGCCCCGCAAGCGAGCACGAGCAGACCAGTCAGAATGCAGACCATTAAAAGAAAAAATTTGGACATTTTTGATTCTCCCTGTTTGCGGGATGGAAGAGCGCGCAGATAATACACCTTGTTACCTGTTTTACCATTAATTACTTTATAGTTTTACCTTTCTGGCTTACACTCTTCCCGTTAGGCCAGCACGACCCCCAGCACTCTCCCTAGACGCTGAATCGTTAAAGGAGACTACCCCGATGAAGACCAAAGCACTCCTCGCCCTGCTGCTATCGCTCTGTATGTTTTTGCCGGCCCTGGCCCAGACACTCCCCGCGCCGCCGCCACCGCAAAAACCCGCGGACAATCAACAAAAACCAGCCGACGATCAGGACGACGTCGTCAAAATCACGACCAACCTGGTCCAGGTCGATGCCGTGGTTACAAAAGACGGAAAAGCGGTAACGAATCTGACCGCAGACGACTTCGAGATCTACGAAGACGGAAAGAAACAGACGATCACAAGCTTTGCCTATATCTCAAACGTGCCCGGTGGTGTTGTCGCTCAACCTCCTGTTGCCAAAAGAGAAAAAGGTGCAAACCTTCCACCTGCTCCCGCGATCAGTCGTGACCAGCCGCATCGCACGATCGCCTTCGTCGTAGACGATCTGGGAATTTCAGCCGAGAGCATGGGCCAGGTGCGGAAACAGTTGCGCAAGTTTGTCGCAGAGCAATTGCAACCAAATGATCTGGTCGCGATTATTCGCACTGGCGGAGAGATGGGCGCGCTGCAACAGTTCACTAATGACAAGCGTGTTCTGACCCGAGCGGTGGACCAGTTGCGATGGAATATGTGTAATCGCGTGGGTGCTAGTGTGTTTACGCCCGTCGGCAGCGGTTCCGGCCCGATCCTCTGTGGGCGTAATGCAATGTATGGCACGCTTAAATCGCTGCGTTTCATCATCGACTCGATGAGTTTTCTGCCCGGTCGCAAATCGCTGGTATTGATGTCTGACAGCATGCCCCGAGAGGATCAGGATCAGTATTTTGTGGGTCGAGACTTTCTAAATGGAGGAGGGAGTGGCGCGGGAGCATCAGGTGGCCTTGGGCCGGCTAGTGCGGGCATTGGTGACGACGGACCATCGCCCTTTCCCTCGGACACAATAAACTATGCGACCGCATTGCAAAAGGTCGCGGAGAAGGCGATTCGCTCCTCGGTAGTCATTTATTCAGTAGACACGCAGGGCTTGCAGTATACCGGTCCAACCGCGGCCGACCAGTTCCGCGGTAATGCCCGGCAAATCACCGCTCAAATAAACCAGACGCTATCTACGCGTTCAAACTTATTGTGGACCCGGCGTGAGGGCGGCGAGTTAATCGCGAAGCAAACCGGCGGTTATCAGGTTCGTAACTCAAACGGGTTCAAGCTCAATGAGATCGTGGAGGACCAGAGCGGCTATTACCTGCTCGGTTACCGCCCGTCCGACGAGACATTCAATCGCAAATTCCATCACATCAAGGCGAAAGTAAAGCGCGGGGGAATGAGTTTGCGAACACGCTTTGGTTTCTTTGGTGTCAGTGAAGAAGAAGCGGCGAAGACGCGTTTGGACACTCGCGACTTGACGAATCTCGCGCTCGCATCTCCGTTTGCCGCGCAGGATATTAACGTCGATCTCAGCTCGTTTTTCGCCAGTGATAAAGATGGCAGTGCGGTGATCCGATCGTTTGTATACATCGACGCGAAGGACATGACATTTACTGTCGTGGACGGAAAGCAACAGGCATCGTTCGACGTGCACGGCGTCCTGTTTGGCGACAATGGATCCGTCGCCGAGCAACTCAAGCGCGCAGCCACGGTAAACCTGTCGCCCGAGGGCTACGAGTATGCGATGAAGAATGGCATGCAGTTCACGGTTGATATACCGGTGAAGAAACCAGGCGCGTACCAGGTACGCATTGCGACGCGCGACCACGCGTCGAACCGCATCGGTTCGGCAGGCGAGTTCGTCGCCGTGCCAAACCTGAAAGATAAAAGGCTCGCTGTGTCGGGAGTTATCTTGGGGACTGACAGCGATCCTTCGGGCCAGGCGCTCGCCAGTCCGGGGGCGCGACGGTTTACGCCGAACTCCGCGGTCCATTTCGCTTATGTGGTTTACAACGCAGCGAATGAAACCGGAGCGTTGCGGAACCTCGTGATGCAGGCAAAGCTTTTCCGCGACGATAAGGAAGTGTTTGCCGGTCCGCAAGTGCCGGTTAAAGCTGGTGCTAATCAAACGGATCTGAGTCGAGTACTAACGGCGGGCTCGCTTCGCCTCGCCCCGGACCTGGAGCCGGGACATTACTATATACAGGTTTCGGTCATGGAAGTCGGCGGCAAGGACAAAGTCGTGCCCGTGGTCCAGTGGGCGGCTTTCGAGGTTGAGAAGTAAAACGAGCCACGGATTACACGGATGAACACCGGATCGATCCGTGTTCATCCGTGTTCATCTGTGGCTTATTTAGACAACACTTCCTTGAAGAAATCGACGGCTCGCGGATCGCCCGATTCGCCGAGCGAGCGGATGGCCTGCTTGCGCACCATTTGATTCGGATGCGTGCGTGCGATTTTGATCAGGATCGGCACTGACTCTTCAGAACGTCGCTCGCTGATCGCCCGCACCGCCTGAACCTGCACTTCCGTATTTCCATCCGTACTCTGCGCCGTCTGGCTCAGGAATTCGAAACTGCGTTTACTCACCCGCTCGCCAAGTAAACGAATCGCCTGTCGTCGCACGTCCGTCGCATCGTTACTCTTCGCGACTTCAAATAACTTGTCCTCGACGCGCGTGCTCTTGATCTCAGAAAGCGACTGAAGCACCGCACGCCTGACGTCCGGCACCTGCTCTGAATCGAACAACTTCAACAGATCGTCAACCGCGGCTTCACCACGCTCACTCAAGACGCGAATCGCCGTCTTTCGCAGCTCAGGATTCGTATCAGTGCGCGCGATCTCGACGAGCCGCGTCCCGGCGCGCGGGTTCTTCGTCTCCGCGAGCGAGCGCAACGCCGCGCGCTTCACTTCGATATTCGCGTCGTTGTAGATCTTCATCAGCTCGTCGGCAGTGTCGTCACGTTGAAAATGTCCGAGTTGCCGCACTGCCGCACGCCGCGATTCCCAATCGGCGTCGTTCTTCGCAATGCTCAGCAGAAACGCGAACGCCGCCTGCTCGTCGACGCTGTCACCCACCGCCGAGATGACACTCCGGCGAACTTCAACATCCTTGACGCTCTCGTAAAGTCCCTGCAGCGTCGCCACTGTGCCGCGCTCGCGGCTGCGACCAATCCCGTAAGCTGCTGAGCGTCGAATCTTTTTGTCTTCGGCTTCGTTGCGCACGAGCGACGCGAGAAACGTCTGCTCACCCCCAATCTGGCCCAGCCAGTAAACCGAAGTGGATCGGATGCGCTGATTTGGTGAGCTGCTAATAAAGTTTTTGAGCATGCCGCCGACTCGCACATCGTCGTGCAAAGCGATGCTGAGCACCGCGCGTTCGCTCAACATGTCGAGCGGCGTTGCGGCGGCAATGGCGCGCAGGTAGTTAAGACTCTCTTCGTTGTTCGCACGGCCAAGCCAGTAAACCGGATAACCGCTGTACTCCCGTTTGCGCTCGAGGTTGTAAACCTCCATGCGGGTGATCTGGTTGCTCGACGGCTCGCGTAACAGGAAGATCGCGAGGTTGCGTGTTTCGATAGTGACTCCTGCGGCGTTCGTGCCGATAAAGACGCTCGTGTCGCCCATCGTGTTCATCGTGCCGTGAAAATCACGAACGGCCGGATCGACAGCGATGCCCGGACGCACGTCGAACGTGTACGCGGACCAGTACGGCGTTTGTTGTTTGCGTGCGCGTGACTGCGCGGCTTCGAGCCGCGCCATCAGATCGGCGCCATCGACTGCGGTGAAACTCTGGACCGTGGTAGCAGTCGATTGCGTTTGCAGATCGTCGGTTGCTGCTGCGACTGTAACGCTGCCCGCGCGGTTTCCGCCGGCGCACGCGATCCCGATGATCGCGAGAAAGAGGATTGAATAGCGCATGAATTCCTCCGAATGATTAGGCAATTAGGTAGTCGTTCTACAAGATTTACAAGATTGTTCATGATTTACATGTAAATCTTGTCTAATCCTGTAATCCTGTAAACCGATTGTCTTTGGTGTAGAGCCCGCACGGGGGCTTTTACTTCAAAAGATCTTCCAAAAACTTCAGCGCCTCAGGATCTCTGCTCTCACCCAGATACCTGACCGCCGTTTTCCGCAGTTCCACTGACGGATCGTTGCGCGCAATCGTCATCAACTTGCGCACGGCGCTCTTCTGTTTCGAGTCACCAAATCCACGCATCAACGCCGTTCTGATTTGCACGTTCTGCTCAGCGTCGTACATTGCCACGAGCTGATCGACAGTCTGCTCATCGTCTTTCTCGCCTAACTGTCGAACAGCATACATACGCAACTCGATCGCATCATTCCCACGCGCGATTTCAAACAACTTGGCGCGTGCGCGCGGATCGTTGCTGTTTGCGAAAGCGCGTAACAGTCCCTGCTTGATCTGTGTGTTTGTTTCGCTCGTGTAGAGCTGCAACAGCTCGTCGAGCGAGACACGCCCGTGATCACCGAGACGGCGAATCGCTTCGAGGCGCAGCTCCGGCGTGTCGCCTTGTCGTGCGATCTCGAAGAGCTTCGTGCGGGCGCGAACGTCATCGCGCTCGGCGAATGCACGCACGATCTGCCAGCGAATTTCCTTCGTCTTATCAGCGTCGTAAATCTTTATCAGCTCGTCGAGTGAAGCGGCATCCTTCATTTCACCGATGTAGCGAATCGCATATTGCCTCGCCGTGAGGTCGTCACCGCCGCGCGCGATCTCCAGCACTTTCGCGCTGCCACGCGGTGTCCGGCTCTCAACGAGAGCACGAAGGATTTGGCCACGAATCTCCTTAGTCCGATCAGCGTCGTAGATCTTGATCAGCTCGTCCGTGATTTGATCGCTGTGTTGCTCGCCTAAACGTTTGATAGCAGTGAGACGCAGTTTCGGATCGGGATTGCTGCGCGCGATTTCGAGCAGGAGTGGGGCCACGCGTGGGCCACCTTGTGAACCGAGCATCGATACGGCTGCTGCCGTGAAGCCCGCGCATTGATTGGGCGTGGCACGCAGTGCTTCGGTCACGATTCCGATTGCTCTTTCCGGATCTGCCTGAAACAGGCTTTGCAACGCGAGGATCTTGATCTCGCAATTATCGCGCTCGAGGGCTTGTTCGACTTCGGCTTTGCGACCGAGCACTACGAGCAGCGCCTGTGCTTCCTGGCGCCAGCTCGAGCTTGGAAACCTCTTGACGAGTGTCAGCAGCGGAGTTGCGGCTTCGTCTTTTCTGCCTTGTTTTTGGAGGGCATAGCCGTACCAGTAAAGCGCGGCGTCGAGATCGCGATCTTTGGGATAACCCTTGATGAACTCGTCAAATTTGTCGGCGGCTCGTTGCCAGTTTTGTGCTTCGATGAAGTCGCGGCCTTCGCGGAAGATCTGCATCGAGGCCGTGTTTGATTTCGTCTGCACAAAACGATTGAGCTTGACGAGATCCTGGGCTTGCGTGCGCGTGTAAATCGAGAAAACGGTAACGAGAGCGGCGACAGCCAGCAGCGCGAGTCCGGATCGGGTTTGGGGGCGATAGTTAACTGAGTGCTTCATGATGATCGTTGGTCCTTAATCTGAGATTGCTTCTAACGTGACGGTTCGCCGCACAGGCACAGAGAACCCGAGAGCGAGCGCAGAGATCGAGCGGTGATCAAAAACGCATAGGACTTCGTGTTCCCTGTGCCTCTGAGGTGAACCGCCTTCTGTCTTCTCTGCGTAACCTCTGTGTCCTCTGCGTCTCTGCGGTTAACAGTCACTACTCACCGCAGAGGCGCAGAGAACGCCGAGGTTGCGCAGAGATTAATCCAAAGCACGTGCGAGTGCGGTCGAGTTGACCCGCAACAGCGGCACGATGTTTTTGCGTTCGACGCGTTGACGAATCACGCGGACCGCGTCTTTGTCCGGTTTGTCCGGAAGATTTGCGATGTCGATCAAGATCGGTTCCAGGTTCTCGAGCAGCGACGAGATCTGGACGTCGCCCGAAGCTTCCGCTTCACGACGCAACATCATGTTTTGCAAGACGAGTGGCTGCGCGCGCTTACGCTCGTAAGCGACTTCCGCCGCCGCGCCGGGCTCGTTCATGCGTACGTTTCTAAATGCGACGAGGAGCGTTTCAGACTTTTCGAAGTGAAGCGCCGTCATGGTTTGGGCGTCAGCAGAGCGCACCGGATCTGAAGCTGATGGAATCGAAGCGAACTGTTCTCCCGGTTTCGGTTCACGCACCAGTGGTTGTTTCTTTGGAGCTGGTGACAGTGAACGGCGCGGCGCTGTCTCTTCGTTACCTTTGTTTGGCGAAGGCGATGGTTCCGGTTGTTGCACTGACGCGGACGGCACTGGAGTCGGAGTCTGCTGGACTGCTAACTGTTTGTCATTCGTACCCGTGTTGGAGCTCTTGTACATCAGCAAACCGATGATCGCCGCGACGACGAGGAGCGTTGCGAAAGCGACTGCTGAAGTACCGAAACTCCAGGCGAACCGGGGAGCCGGCGCGCGACGTGGCGTTGCCAAAATCTTTTTCAGCGCGCGGTTTTGAACTTCCGGTTGTGACGACGATTCGAAGCTAACGATTTGGCTGCGCAGGTTGAGAAAGTCGGCGCGTACTTGCCGGCACTCGCCACAGCCGAGCAGGTGACGCTCGACTTCGCGTGCCTCGGCAGTGCTTAGCTCGCCGTCGATTAGCGAAGAAATCTTTTCCGTGAAATTACAGCTCATGATTTCAATTACTCAATCCCGCATATCGTGATAACCCTGAAACCTTCGTCCAGCGTTCCCTGAGCGACGCGCGCGCACGAAAGATGTCGACCTTCACTTTGCTCTCGGAGACGTTCAGCACTTGCCCGATCTCGCGATAGCTCAACTGTTCCTGCTCACGCAGCAGGAGGGCGGTGCGTTGGTCTTCGGGCAGAGTCTGTAGCATTTCCAGCACGATGTTTTTCCGTTCCTGCGTCTCATATTCCTGCTCGGGGTTGCGTGCTCGCGGCCTCATCGTTTCCACTACTCGATCAAACAGCCGGTAGCGCGTGTGCGATTTGCGAAACTCGTTGATCGCCATGTTGCGCGCGACGCGGTAAAGCCAGAAGCGCGCCTCGCCGGCCGGCAGAGTGCCCCAGGCCGTGCGATGGAGTTGCAGGAAACTTTCCTGTGCCAGATCCTGCGCCAGTGGCGCGCGGCCTCCCAATAAACACTCCAGAAAGCGGCATAGGCTAGGGTAGAAGTCCTGAAACAGCATGGTGAACTCTTCGTCTTCGCTCGCCATAAGCTGCGC
>Ga0081539_10000423_pt1 | contig 89970 bp, 83 predicted proteins | sample TabmetS4T2R2_FD_71023 | JGI IMG/M metagenome (GOLD analysis project Ga0081539, IMG submission 71023) | Tabebuia heterophylla rhizosphere microbial communities from the University of Puerto Rico - S4T2R2 | ecosystem: Host-associated > Plants > Roots > Rhizosphere ...
CCTTTATTACCCGAGCCGACGACAATCCTCGCCAGCCTTCGTCGTTTTGGTCGAGGCGCTGCGCCATCGCGAGTGATACCAACGAAAGAGCGAGGAGTTGTTTTCGTCATGCGACCTCACATCATCTGCCACATGGGCACATCTATCGACGGCCGACTTCATCCGAGCCGCTTTACACCGCCCGCGGCCGGCGTGTCGGCCGATGTGTTGCGAAGCCACTACGAAGCCGTCCATGAGCGGCTGGACGGCGAGGGCTGGATCGTCGGCCGCAAGACCATGGCCGAGATGGCCAAGGGCCAGGAACGTTCCATTCCCGATGCGCTGGCGGCGCCGCGCGAGCCCTATGTCGCCAATCGCAAGGGCCGCAAGCTGGCGGTCGCCATCGACCCCGCCGGGCGCGTGCACTACGGAAAGGACCATGTCGGTGGCGATCACGTCGTCGCCGTCCTGGGCGAACAGGTTTCGGATGCCTATCTCGCCGAACTGCGCGAGGACGGCGTGTCGTATATCTTCGCCGGTCCGGATGGCCATGACCTCTCCAGTGCGATGGTCCAGCTTGGCGGCGTGTTCGGCGCCAGGAGGCTGCTCCTGGAGGGCGGCGGCGGAATCAATGGTGCCTTCCTCAAGCATGGTCTGATCGACGAGTTCAGCACGCTTATCTGGCCTGCTGTCGATGGCCTGGCCGGCACGCAGAGCATCATCGATTATCACGGCGAGGCCGGCGAACGTCCGGGCGCCGGTCAGGCGCTTCGGCTCATCGGCTGCGAGACGCTCGAGGGCGGCACGGTCTGGCTGCGCCACGCCGTCGAGCGTGCGGCCGGTTCTGCTGCATAGCGCTAACCGGTATCGCCTCGAGGCTGACTGTCCGTCGCGCTCAGGCGACGGCGTCGGAAGCCAATCTCTTTCCAGCATCCGCTGCGAGGGACGCGGTAGGGGCTTCTGTGATCACGAGACGATCGCGTCGCGCTGCACATCGATCGCTGGGTGGAGTCATAGGATTTGCGCCTTGATGGCGTCCACCGTGCGTGTCGCGTGCTTACGGACATGCGCCGCGGATGAAATTGCCTCATGCGTTCATGAAATAATTATTGTTGTGCCGCGGCTCCTTAAGGAGCATCGATCGTGCGTGGGCGGCCTGCAGTGAAAAAAATGAGACCTGAATTTCCCAACTGAGATAGCTGGCACTGGCCGCGGGCGGTTCGTTTTCCGCAAGATTGGCTCTCGGCATCGCGGGCACAGCGAAGCCGCGTGCATGCGCCGAAGATGTTCTTGCGGTCTTTCGCGGTAGCTCTAAGCCGGCAGATCTAAGCTTGGGATGTCATCTTAAATGGAAGGTTTGCGGTGGGCTGGCTGAAGGCAGAGGCACGAATATTGCTAAATCGCCGCTCTCTTATCCTCGGCTCGTCTGCTGCCGTGACTTTATTTTTCTCTTCAGGGGAAGCTCCGGCCGCGGATGATTTTCCGAACCGGCCAATTACGATCATCGTACCATACGCGGCAGGAGGTAGTTCCGACACACTCGTGCGCCTGGTCGGCGTCGAAGTTTCGGAGGGCGTGAAGCAGTCGGTCATCATCGACAATCGAGGTGGCGGCGGTGGCGCTATTGCTGCCTTTGCTGTCAAGCAGGCGGCCCCGGATGGCTATACCTTATTGCTGGGCCACAGCGGGACGCACGTGTTCACGCCCGTGCTGTTTCCAAATAGCATTCGATACGACCCCCTGAACGACTTTGCGATGATCACGCCGCTAATATCGTTCCCCACAATTCTATTGGTCCCGGCGGATCATCCAGCCAAATCGGTCGAAGAATTGGTCAGGTTGGCCCGATCAAAGCCGGGTGGGCTGACCTATGCTTCTCAGGGCGTGGGAAACACGGCTCATATTATCGGCGAGATGTTTCGGGTGCGAGCAAATATTCCCTTGGTGCATGTTCCCTATAAAGGCGGAAATCCAGCATTGACGGACCTCATCGCGGGTCGGGTTGACATGATGTTCTCATCCTATCTTTCGTCCGGCGCCCACGTCGAGGCTGGAAAACTTCGGATGCTCGCGTTGGCCGCCGAACAGCGTTCGCCGCACTTGCCTGAGCTGCCAACAATGGCAGAGGCGGGTGTTCCAGCAGTCGGAATTGATACGTGGTTCGGGATTATGGCACCGAAGCATACTCCGGATACCATTATCAGCACGCTCCATCGTGAATTTGTGAACTCGGCGAAATCGAACAGGGTACGAGACCACGTCCTGCCGACGGGTGCCGATATCATTCCCATGCCCCCGGAAGAGTTCGCCAAGAAGATTGCGAGTGATATTGAGCGTGTCCGACAGATCGCAAGAGAGGCCCATATCATTTAGGTTGGCCTTGAGCGAGTTGAGACGAAACTGCGGCGGGCTCTCGGCTTAGTAAGCCCACAGCTGGTTGCGCCTTATCACGCATGAGCAAGCGTATGGACGGCATGCAATATGTTCGTATGACGGGTAAGTGGCGGGTCGCTATAGCATCGCGCGCTAGGGAGATGAGCGCAGTTGAAGATCCATAACGAATTCAGCGTTCCGCTTCCGCCGGATCAAACCTGGCTTGTGCTGAATGATATTCCGCGTGTTGCGTCCTGTGTCCCCGGCGCGACGCTTCTTGGATCAGACGGGCCTGGCGCTTACCTTGGTACGGTTGCGGTCCGGTTGGGTCCTGTCGCTCTCAGCTTTAAAGGACGCTTCGTTTACAAAGACGTCGACGAGGTTGCGCGACGCGTAAGCGCAGAAGCGACTGGCTCAGAACAGAAGGCGCGCGGAACGGCAACGGCCTCGGTCGTCTTTGTCTTGAACGACGTGGCCGGTGGCACCCGTGTCAGCGTCGACACCGATCTCAAGCTTGCAGGATCGATCGCCCAGTACGCACGGGGTGGCTCCCTTATCGAGAGCACGGCACAGGTCCTCATGGCCCAGTTCGCCGAGAATCTCCGTTCTGAACTGGATGCCAGTCCGAGAGGCGGAGCGACACAAACATCGGCGGCATCGCCGCAACCCGTCTCCGCAACGGCCAGACCGGCAGGACCGGTGAAGGAGATCTCGGCGCTCACATTGATGATCCGGGGCATCACCCTGGCATTGCGTCGCTGGCTTGGCGGCTCGCGCAGCCAGCGTGAGCACCGATCGGATTGAAGCGAGGGGAGTCAGGGATGGGCGCTCAAGCATTCGAGGTGTTGCACGAGAGAGCGGTTGCGAGCGTATGGCTGTCGCGTCCGAACGCCGGCAACCGTCTGCTCACCGAGGAGATCCGCGAACTCGGACAGGCGTTGAGGAACGCTGGCGCGTCGCCGGAGACGAAGGTTGTCGTGCTTCGTGCTCGCGGCGAGGCTTTTTGCCTCGGACGAAAACCCGACAGCGGCGCGAACGCCCCCACAACTGCCATCGACGTTCGTGAGCGCGTGACCCAGCCGATCCTTGATCTGTACGCCGACATCCGTGCGACGCCGGTGCCGGTCCTCGCCGCTGTCCAAGGCGAGGCAAAAGGTTTTGGATGTGCCTTGATCGGTCAGTGCGACCTCGCTATCGCCACCGAAAGCGCGCGGTTCTCTCTGCCGGAAATGGACGGTCATCTCCCGCCGACGCTTGCCATCTCGGCGGTGCTGGGCAAGGTGCCTCCGAAACGGCTCCTGCACATGGTCTACACGCGTGAGGTGATCTCCGCCGCGGATGCGTTGTCCATGGGGCTGGTCGGACGCGTCGTCGATGCGCATTCGCTCGAGCCTGCCCTGTTTGAGACCGTCGCGCGACTGACGGATCGCAACCGCGCCTCCTTGTGCGCGATCAAGGAATACATGAGCGCCGCTCCTTATGTTGATCCGCATTCGGCGGCTCGGCTGGCCTCCAACATTCTCTCCGTCGTGCTCTCTTCCCCCAAGGACGTCTGACATGCCGCAGGTTACCGTCGGGGCCGAGACCTTGCACTACGTCCGCAAGGGTGAAGGAGAGCCCTTGCTGCTTGTTCATAGCCTCGGAACCGCATCCTGGCTGTGGGAAGAGCAGATCGCGCGGTGGTCGCAGCGTTTCGACGTGATCGCGTTCGATGTCCGTGGCCACGGCGCTTCCACCCACAACGGAACGGTCACCACCCGGGCGATCGCACGGGATATTCACCTCGCCATGGAGGCGCTCGGCGTTGCGCGCGCCCATGCGGTCGGAATCTCGATGGGCCGGCCCATTCTATCGCGCCTCTACGCCATTGATCCGGCAGCGATCCGCAGTCTCGTGATCGCCGATAGCTTTGCAACTCAAGGCGCTGCCGGACACGAACGCGCCAGGGTGCTGGAGAGCAGGATCACGTCGATTGGCATTGAGGCGTTTGCGCAGGTCTATGCCGACGAAACGATCCTCCCATCCACGCTGCTCCGGTATCACCGCGCACTACGCGGCAGCATCGCAGCATGTGACCAGGACGCCTACATCGAGGCCCTCCGTTCCGTCTTCACCGAGGACGTGCGCGATATCCTGGCGGGGATGAGCATTCCGGTCCTCGTCGTCGTTGGCGACAAGGACAATCGAACTCCGCCAGCGCTCTCGGAAGCAATTGTCGCACTGGTGCCAAAGGCAGCCTACCGGCGTCATTCCCGACGCCGCGCATCTTGCCAATCTCGACAGCCCGGAAGGTTTTCATGCGGCGGTCGATCCGTTCCTCCACTCGGTCGCTGCAGGGGAGAAACGACAACGCGTGACGGGCGTGTGAGGTTTTTTTCGTTCAGCGGACGCCGCTGTTCAAGAACCCAAGGTGGGCAGACAAAAGGAAGCAGGTCATGAATGACAAGGAACGCTATGATGCCGGACTTCGTATGCGGCGCGAGGTTCTCGGCGATGCGTACGTGGACCGGGCGTTGCAATCGGTCGATGCATTCAGCCAGCCGTTCCAGGATCTCGTCTCACGGTACTGCTGGGGTGACGTTTGGTGCCGCGAGGGACTCGATCGCAAGCAACGCTCCTTGATCAACCTCAGCATGATCGCGGCGCTGAATCGTCCACACGAATTGAAGACACATATTCGTGGCGCCCTGAACAATGGTCTGACGCGCGACGAAATCCGTGAGGTCTTTCTCCAGGTCATGATCTATTGCGGCGCTCCTGCCGGCCTCGATTCAAGCAGACTGGCACGCGAGGTCTTTCAGGAGATCGACGCACAGGCCGCGCGCTAAGGCCATCACGAGCCATCATTGCGGGCCCTTGGCGCGTTGAGGGCCCTAGACCGCGCTGCGGATACCGGGTCGAGGATGAAACCTGCACCATTCAACTATCATGCGCCAGGCACGATCGAGGAAGCCGTCCAGATGATGGGCAGCCTCGAAAACCCCAAGGCGCTCGCCGGAGGCCAGTCACTCGTTCCGATGATGAACTTCCGGTATGTGATGCCGGACAACGTGATCGATCTGAATACGGTCGCGGCGATGCGTGGCATCGACGAAAACACTGATGTCATACGGCTCGGTGCGACCACGCGCCAACGCGATGTGGAGTTCTCCGGCCTCATTGAACGTCGCGTGCCTCTCTTGCAGGCAGCCCTCCTCCATGTTGGCCACCGCCAGACCCGCAATCGCGGCACCGTTGGCGGGAGCGTCGCGCACGCCGATCCTTCGGCCGAGATCCCGACCGTCCTGTCGGCGCATGATGCTCGCCTTCGCATCGCAGGTCCGCGCGGCACGCGCATCCTGCCGATGGCGAATCTCAACCTTGGATTCATGACGACGGCGATAGAACCGGACGAGCTTCTCGTGAATATCGAGATAGACGCATGGCCTGCCGGTCACGGCTACTCGTTCCAGGAGTTCGCACGCCGCCACGGTGATTTTGCGGTCGTCGGCGTGGCCTGCCTCATCGCGCTTGATCCGAACCGCCGCGTTGCCCGTGCGGCGGTCTCGCTCTGTGGCGTTGGCATCGGTCCTGTGCGGATCGGCGAGGCTGAACGGCAGCTCGTCGGATGCGGTGACGACCGCGACGCATTCCTGCGCGCGGCGGAGGCGTGCGGGACCATCGACGCGGTTGACGACTTTCATGCATCGGCCGGATATCGGCGGCACCTTGCACGCGTTCTTTCGGCACGCGCGATGCGCGAAGCGTTTCGTCGGGCCGTGCGGACGAGCGGGGTTTGACGGATGACCACAACGCACACTATTTCGGTCGTCGTGAACGGCAAGACGTATGAGCGCAGCATCGCGGCGCGCATCACCCTTGCCGATTTTTTACGCAACGAGCTGGGGCTGACGGGGACACATCTCGGCTGCGAGCACGGCGTGTGCGGCGCCTGCACCGTGCTGGTTGATGGACAAACAGTACGTTCCTGCCTGATGTTCGCGGTGCAAGCACAGGGCCGATCGGTTCGGACCGTTGAGGGACTCGCAGAATCCGATGGTTCTTTGAATCCGCTTCAGCGGGCCTTCCGCGAGAAGCATGGTCTTCAATGCGGTTTCTGTACGCCCGGTTTTCTGATGACAGCCACCGAGCTTCTGGAAAGCGATCCCGAGCCGAACGAGACCAAGATACGCGAGGTACTCACCGGCAATCTGTGTCGCTGTACCGGTTACAGCGGAATAGTCGAGGCCATACTTCAAGCGGCGCAGGAATTGCGCGCGCGGGGAGAGGCGCATGGGCGCTAAGCATCTCGGGGCGCGCGTCCAAAGGCTTGAGGACGATTCCCTTCTAACCGGCAAAGGCAGGTTTTCGGACGACATCCGTCGGCCCAACATGCTCCATGCTGTATTCCTGCGCAGTCCACATGGACATGCGCGAATTCGCGGCATTGCCACGTCGGCCGCGCTTTCCATGCCGGGCGTGGTTGCGGTCTACACCGCGGCCGATCTTCCAAAACAGGCGATGACCTCGCGGATGCCGGAGGTCCTCCCGAACCCCGCGATCGTCACGCCACGCACCCAATATCCGCTCGCACGCGACGAGGTCTGTTATGTCGGCGATGCGGTCGCGATCGTACTCGCGGAGGATCGCTATCAAGCGGAAGATGCGCTGCCCTTCGTCGAAGTCGATTACGAGATTCTGCCTGCCGCATCCGATCTGAAGCAGGCTGCGGCGCCTGGCGGGCCACTTGCCCACTCCGATCTGCCCGACAATGTGATCGCAACCTTTACGCAGGCCTACGGCAACGTTGATGCTGCCTTCGCCGACGCGCCGCACGTCGTTTCCGGGTCGATCTGGCAGCATCGCGGCGGTGGAATGTCGATGGAAACCCGCGGCGTCACCGCCGAGGTCGATGCGGACACTGGCATGCTGACGGTGTGGTCATCCACACAGACGCCGCACATTGCCCGACGCATGCTGGCGGATATCTTCGGGCGCAGCGTCGAGACCGTGCGGGTCATCGCCCCCGATGTCGGGGGCGGCTTTGGTCCCAAGGCTGTCTTCTATCCGGAAGAGGCGGCCATCACCGCAGCTGCCATGTTGTCGGGCCGACCCGTCAAGTTCTATGAAGATCGGCGCGAACACTTCATGTGTGCAACACAGGAGCATGACCAGATATGGGACGTCGCCCTCGCCTGTGACAAGGACGGCCGTATCCTTGGCGTGCGCGGCACCGTGCTTCATGACCAGGGCGCTTTCGTGCCGTGGGGCATCATCATGCCCTACATCGCTTCAACGACCATGCCCGGTCCCTACGTCGTTCCCTGTTATCGGCTCGACGTCAGGGCGATCCTCACCAACAAAGTGGCGACGACGCCGGTACGCGGTGCGGGGCGACCGCAGGCCGTGTTCGCGATGGAACGCCTCCTTGACCGCGCCGCTCGCGACCTCGGCATCGACCGGGCCGAGATTCGCCGCCGCAACCTGATCCAGCCCAGCCAGATGCCGTATTCAGTGGGCCTGACCTTTCGTGATGGCAAGCCACTTAGCTACGACAGCGGCGACTTTCCGAAGGGCCAGGAAGTGGCACTCGCCGCCTCGGGATGGCGGGATTTCGCCGAGCAGAAGGCCGCGGCGCTGGCCGGAGGCCGCTACGTCGGAATCGGAATAGCGAACTACGTCGAAGGCACCGGCCTTGGCCCCTATGAAGGCGTGACGGTGCGTGTGCAGCAGAACGGCAAGATCAAGGTCGTCTCGGGCGCCACGAGTCAGGGGCAAGGGGTTCGCACCGCACTCGCTCAGCTCGTCGCCGACAATCTCGACTGCGCGCTAGAGGATATCGAGGTGACCCTCGGCGATACCTCGGCCATTTCCCAAGGCATGGGTGCATTCGCAAGCCGTCAAGCCATCAATGCCGGAAACTCCGCCGTCATCGCCGCAACTGCCGTTCGCAAGCAGCTCCAAATCGCCGCCGCCGAAACCCTCGGTGTTGAGGTCGACGATATCGAGATAAAGGACGGCAAGGCGTTTTCCAAACTGGGGAACAAGCCGATGATCAGCTTCGCCGATCTGGCCCGCGCGTCGCAGGGCGTTCCCGGCTTTTCCATTCGAGGGGATCAGTCGATCGGCTTTGAGAACACCTCTTACTTCGCGCCTCCCCAAGCGACCTATTGCAGCGGAACGCATGTCTGCAAGGTTGAAGTCGATGTCGGGACCGGCGGGGTCAGACTCCTCGACTACACGATCGCGCATGACTGCGGCACGATCATCAATCCCCTGATGGTGGACGGTCAGGTGCAGGGCGGGTTGGCGCACGGCATCGGCAACGCTTTGCTCGAGTGGATGAAGTATGATGAGGGCGGACAGCCGGTCACGGTCTCGTTCGGAGACTATCTTCTTCCGACAACCGCGGACGTGCCCACAGCGCGGATCAAGCACGTCGTGACCCCGACCCCGAACAATCCGTTGGGAGTAAAGGGCGCGGGCGAGGGCGGAACGATCCCGGCGGCCGCCGCCATCATCTCCGCCATCGAAGATGCTTTGGCCCCCTTTGGCATTCGCATCACGAAAGCCCCCATCGTCCCCGAGATGATCATCGAGGCCCTTGAGCAATCGGGCAACTATTCATGGCGCACGCTAGATGAGCGGTCGCTCGATCACTGACTGCCGAGCACCGGTACGCGCTGCACGATGCGGCTCACTCACAAGAAGGTAGCGAGGCAGGTATCCATGGCCGTGCACGAGAGCCATCGCGAGGCATTCAAGACGAAACAAACCTGTACCAAAAGAGATGGGCAGCGGGAATTTGCATAACGAAAGCAGGGCTTTGATCGAAATTCAAAGGCGGGGCCGCAAATGACGGTTTTGAATGCAATAGATGCGCAGAACGAGAGGACCATTACACGCTATCAGTGGCTGACCCTCGTTTCAGCTTTCCTGGGTTGGGCGCTCGATTCGATGGACCTCAATCTCTTCACGTTGGTGTTCGTACCAAGCGTGTCGGAACTGACGCAAACAACCAACCCTGCGATCATTGCGCAAATCGGCAGCCTTATCCTGGCGATCAAGCTCGCCTGTTGGGGCATTGGCGGAGTCATATTCGGTGTCGTTGCCGATCGGATTGGACGAGCCAAGACGATGGTCATCACGATTCTCATCTATGCGATCTTTACGGGCTTGGGAGGTCTGGCACAAACGTGGCAGCAGCTCGCGCTTCTGCAGGCTGGCGCAGGCATTGGCATTGGCGGAGAGTGGGCCGCCGGCGCCGCCCTCGTCGCAGAGACGTGGCCGGAAAAACACCGCGCCCGTGCGATGCAGATCATGCAAATGGCGTTCGCATTCGGGTTCTTCCTTGCGGCGTTCTGCAATCTCTTGCTTGGTCCCATTAGCTGGCGCTGGGTGCTGGCGGCTGGCGCTCTTCCCGCCTTTGTGAGCCTCCTCGTTCGCCACTACGTGCCTGAGCCAGAACGCTGGCTGAACGTTCGGCACGCGCAGAATGAGACGCAAGCTAAAGGCGCGTTGGCGGCCGGATTTGAGACATTTGCGGCCATCTTCAGCCCGGATCTTCGTCGTCGTACGATCGTTGGAGTGCTTGTTGCCTCAGCGATGATGATCGGCTGCTGGGGAGGACTCGCGTTGCTGCCAAATTGGATACAGCACATGGTACGCGCATCGGGGTCTCAGAATAGCGTACAGACCGTTAGCTACGCCTTCATGCTCATGATGGCGGGCGCAACCGCCGGCTATTTGTCGCTGATCTGGTTTACCGAAATATTGGGGCGACGATGGTCATATTTTCTGTTCTGCGCCGGATCTCTGCTTACATCTCTTTATCTATTTAACTACGTACGAGATCTCGATAACCTTCTATGGGTTATGGCGATCTATGGATATTTCGTGATCGGCGGTTTCGGGACGTTTGCCTTGTACCTCCCCGAGCTCTTCCCGACTCGCGTCCGTGCGTCCGTGCGACCGGGCAGGGGTTCTGCTGGAACGCGGCACGCACGCTCACCGCAGGGGGCCCCCTCATGGTTGGCACTTTGCTCGCGACCTTTGGATCGTTTCCGGCGGCGGCCGCAGCATCGACTGTTGCCTATGTCATTGGTTTGGTGGCTATTTGGTTTGGGCCGGAAACCAAAGGTCGCGCGTTGCAGGACTAGCTCGTCGGTTGTGTATCCCCGACGTCGGTCGCCAGGATGGGGATTTGTCACTTCGTTCGATGCACGAACAGATTTCATGCATCGCAGGTCTGACCATTGGAAGGTCCAGTGAGTGATACGTCCGTGTGAAGGGCTGCCATTCGCACGATTGCTCCACTGAAGATAACCCGATCGCGCGGCTTCATGCCGATCGAAAGTTGGATCGTGGCGCTTTCAAGCAGCTGCGAAGCGCTATGCGACCCTCCTTCAGGTGATCTTCTGTCACCTCCTTGTTCTTCACCGCGATCGCTCTGGTCGAGGTCGTGGGGTTTTTTCAATTCAAACTCTGCTGACCGACGTCGTCTCTGAGTGAGCAACGACCGTGTTCAATCGTTCCCGGCCATGTTCTAACATGGCCGCCACCAGCGACGCGGGGCGCGGACGCAGGACCTGCGACTGAGGAGGATACGCCGAGATGCCGAGAAATCTTCCGTCGATCGGGGCGTTGCAATCGTTTGAAGCGACCGCCCGTCACTTGAGCTTTACCCGCGCGGCCATGGAGCTCAATGTAACGCAGACGGCAGTCAGCCACCGCATGAAGGAGTTGGAAACGCTTCTCGGAGTCCAGCTCTTCGCGCGGTATCACAACCGCATCCGGCTCACGGACGAGGGACGGAACTACTTACAGCTGATCCGGCCGGCGCTGGCGGAAATCTCGGTCGCAACTGATCGCGTCACAGACCGGCGCCGCGCGCCGCGCTTGCGCCTCCTGTGCCTGACGACGTTTCTCATCAGGCGCCTGATGCCAAAGCTGAAGGATTTTCAGAACGCACATCCCGACGTCGAACTGCACCTTACGCCGATGAACAACACGGAGACGCTGAACCGCAACGATTTTGATATCGCCATCTGGTACGGATCCGGCGACTGGCCGGGCTTCGAAGTGCAGCGGCTGGGGACGACCGAGATCTTTCCGGTATGCAGCCCAAAGCTGCTCAAGGCGCCGCCGCTGAAGAAGCCCGCCGACATCTATCGCCATACCATTATCCGATCATTTTCGCCGTTGATCATGGATGACTGGCCGGCCTGGCTCGATCGGGCGGGGCTCAGCAACGACGACTTCGCCTCCGAGCTGCGGTGCGATGGTTCGTTTTTGTCCATTGAAGCCGCCATCAGCGGACTGGGAATCTTTATTGGCCGATCCGAAATGGTGGAATCGGCAATTCGCCGCGGCCTTCTAGTCGAGCCCTTCAAGATCCGGCTCGAGTCTGAATCGAGCTACTACATGCTTATCCCGAGTGAAAGGTCAGCAAGGGCTTCGGTAAAGGCTTTCCGATCCTGGCTGCTGGCTGATCCGGCGCGTTGATGATGGCGGAGCCGAGGTCCTAGCGCCTCGAGCAAGCCGTCCATTCGAATGCCGCAGGCCCGGCCTCAAAAGTGGTCATGACCGGCATTAGAATCGCTCATTTGCGGCATGCTGTCAGCACCGCTACATCGCGGTCTATTGCTGGCGCCGCCGCTCGGCTTGCTCACTTCGGAAATCGCGCAGGACCGATGAAGCCGACGGATGTCATCCCCGTCTAGGCGCACCTCTGCCCAAGCTCTTTCCACAGGGAGTGACCCTTGAGTGGCGATCCGTTCGGCGTCATCCGCACCTTTGAGACCTCCGAAGGCATGGGGCGGTTTTACTCCCTTCCGGCGCTGGTCGAGGGGGACGTCGGTAACGTCTACCGCCTTCCCGCCAGTCTTCGGGTGATGCTGGAGTCGCTGCTACGCAACTGTGACGGCAAGCGCATCACGCAAGAGCATGTTCGCAAATTGGCGGCATGGCGCCCAAACGCAGAGCGCACGTCGGAGGTGCCATTCGTCGCCGCCCGCATCCTGCTCCAGGATATGTCGGGCTTACCCACCTTGAATGATTTCGCCATGCTGCGCGCGACCGCGCAACGCCTGTCTGTTGATCCAAGCCGTGTTGAGCCGCTAGTGCCGGTCGATCTTGTCATCGATCATTCGGTGGAAGTCGACGTGGCGCGCACACCCGACGCACTGCGGCGGAACATGGAAAACGAGTTTCGCCGCAACATCGAACGATATCAGTTCATCAAGTGGGGAATGCATGCGTTTTCAAATATTCGGGTAATCCCTCCGGGGAACGGAATCTGCCATCAGGTCAATCTTGAATATCTTGCTCGGCTCGTCTTCGAAAAGGACGGCATCTACTATCCCGACACTCTCGTTGGTACTGATAGCCATACCACCATGATCAACGGGCTTGGTGTCGTCGGCTGGGGTGTCGGCGGGATCGAAGCCGAAGCCGGTATGCTGGGGCAACCAATCTACCTTCTAACTCCGGATGTGGTGGGCGTGCACCTGACCGGAACGCTCCAGCCCGGGGTCACGGCAACAGACCTTGTGCTTTCGATGACGGAAAGACTCCGTCAGACGCGCGTGGTCGGCAAGATTGTGGAGTACTTCGGGGAAGGAGCGGCCGCGCTGTCCGTTGCCGACCGGTCAGTCTTGGCGAACATGGCTCCAGACTACGGAGCGACCATGGGTTATTTTGCCGTGGACGAGAAGTCGCTCGCCTATCTCCGAGACACCGGGCGGCCGGAGCCGCTCGTTCGCACCGTTGAAAGCTACTATCGGGCGCAGGACCTCTTCGGAATTCCGCGAGCCGGCGATTGCGACTACACCGAGGTCGTGGAGTTCGACCTTGGCTCGGTACACCCGAGCGTGGCCGGACCGAAGCGGCCGCAAGACCGCATCGATCTCGGTGACCTGAAGCAACACTTTCGCGATCTCTTCACACGTACCGCGGAACAAGGCGGCTACGGCCGCAACGCGGACGATTTCGACCACCGTTTTCCTGCGGGCAACGTCTCGACCGTCAGCCATGGCGACATTCTGATCGCGGCCATTACCTCCTGCGCTAACACATCCAATCCCGCCCTAATGGTTGGGGCGGGCCTTTTGGCGCGCAAGGCCGTGCAGCGGGGGCTCAGGGTTGATGGCAAGATCAAGACGTCCTTCGCGCCGGGGTCTAAGGTTGTGACTGCCTATTTGCGAGATGCCGGACTGCTCGCGGATATGGAGGCGCTTGGGTTCTCGGTGGTTGCTTATGGCTGCACGACCTGCGCCGGCGCATCCGGTCCGCTCGATCCGGTGATAGAGAGTGCGGTGCGCAAGGGTGAGTTGGTTGGTTGCGCGGTGCTCTCCGGCAACCGCAACTTCGAAGCGCGCATTCATCAGGCGGTCCGTGCCAACTTCCTCATGAGCCCAGCACTGGTGATTGCTTTCGCGCTTGCCGGGACCGTAAACCGCGACCTCACCACCGAGCCTATCGCGAACGGATCTGACGGACGTCCTGTTTACTTGCGGGACATCTGGCCTTCCGAAGCCGAAATTGAGGCCGCGCTGCGCTACACGCGCAATATCGGCCATTTCCGATCGGAGTACGCGAATCTGGACTCCGAGTTGTGGCGGGGCATCCCGGAAGCGAGAGGGCTCGTGTTCGATTGGCAGGACACCTCCACGTACATCAAGCAACCTCCCTTCATGGACGATTTCGCACTTGGAGTGGGCAGCATCTCGGACATTACCGGGGCACGCGCCCTTGCCTTGCTGGGCGATTCCATCACGACAGATCACATCAGCTCGGTCGCGCCGATCGCGCCGGAATCTCCCGCCGGTCGCTGGCTACAGGAGCACGGTGAGGAGCGGGGCAAGTATGGCAACTTCGGTGTTCGCCGGCTCAATCACGAGGTCATGGTGCGGGGGACCTTCACGAATGTCCGTCTGAAGAACCTCATGGCCCCCGGCACCGAAGGGGGCATCACGGTGCACCAGCCCTCCGGCGACGTCACGGGCATTTTCGAAGCGGCAACACGCTATCGCCAGGACGGCGTGCCACTTTTTCTGTTCGGCGGCGCTGACTACGGCACTGGCTCCGCGCGAGACTGGGCGGCCAAGGGAACACAGCTTCTCGGCGTGCGTGCGGTCATCGCCCGCAGCTTCGAGCGGATCCATCGCGCAAATCTCGTCGGCATGGGTGTCTTGCCGTGTCAGTTTCCCGAGGGGCTGTCGTGGCAGGACCTCGGGATTGACGGCAGCGAGACGTTCGATCTGCGCGGCATCGCCGGGGAGCTGCGTCCGATGCAAGACGCAACGTTGGTGGTCCATCGTGCCAACGGCAAGACTGACACAGTTCCGCTGCGTTTGCGGATCGATACGCCCATCGAGGCTGAGTACCTGCGCCACGGCGGTATCCTGCCTTACATGCTGCGTGAAATTGTTGCCGCAGCAGCTTAACTGAGGAATTCACCCATGAGCGACCTGCCGTCGTCTGTCGAAATCTGCGAAAAAGGTCCTCGCGAGGGGCTGCAGATCGAACCGGGTCCGATCCCTACCGAGAGCAAGATCGCTTTGATCAACCGGTTATCCGAGACCGGCCTAAAACGCATTCAGATCGTTTCTTTCGTCAACCCGCGCCGCGTGCCTGGCTGGGCCGACGCCGAAGAGGTGGTCAAAGGGATAAAGTTGCGGCCCGACGTTCAATATGCCCCGCTCTGGCTGAACGAAAAGGGATTGGAGCGCGCTCTCCAATACAAGGATCGTCTTTTCTTTGGAGAAGCTATTCTGGTGTCCGCTTCCGAAGCCTTCTTGGTGCGAAACCAGAATTCAGACCGGGCCGACAACGCAAGGCGCCAGATCAATCAGGTCGCGCTCCTGAAACAGCACGGAATCCATCCCGAGAGCACTCTCGTGCAAGCCGCCTTCGGCTGTAATTTCGCCGGCGACATACCGACCAGCCAACTCATCGATACCATCAAGCATGCTTTCGACATTGCCGATGAAACGGGGATTGTACTCCGCCGCGTGGGACTCAACGATACCATGGCATGGGCAACACCCGAGACGGTCAAGCGAACGGTCGGCGCCGTGCGCGAAAAATGGCCTGAGCTGAGGATCAACCTGCACTTTCACAACACGCGCGGCCTCGGCATCGCGAACGCCTATGCCGGCCTCGAAATGGGGGTCAACAGCTTCGATGCGTCCGTGGGCGGCCTCGGAGGCTGCCCATTTGCCGACCATCGTGGCGCGGCCGGAAATGTCTGTACGGAGGATCTGGTCTTTCTTTGCCAGGAACTCGGGATCGAGACGGGCATCGACCTCGACCAACTCATCGAGGTCGCGCAGTTTGCGGAAACCATCGTCGGCCATCCGTTGCCCGGTTCGATCATGCGCGGCCGCCCACTGGCGACACTGCGCGGAACCTTGGCTGCCGAGGCTTCCTGACAGCACCGCGTTTGGAATGCAGCACGCATGTCAGTTGGTCCGGCACCGGTGCTTCCCGGCACCAGCAGATCGGCGATAGAACAACGCAGCGCGCTCACTTCATAAGATTATTTCATCGCTGCATGCCGACGCTTCATTTGCTGGCATCCCGGACGTTTGGCAAGGAGGCTCACCTCGCGATGACCGTCGATGCCGGCAACACGCCGCTGACGGTTATCTTTCCAGGCCCACCAGGAGGTGATCCATGGCTCAAGCCGGATTGCGCGACGAGCAGCCCCGAATTTATGCCATGCACATCGGCGGTGGTGCGGTAGAGGCCGCACGCACGCTCGAGTCAATCGACCCCTTTACTGGCAAGACCTGGGCCGTTGTACCGAATGGATCAGTCGAGGATGTAGACCAGGCGGTTGCCGCGGCGCGCCGCGCTTTCGATATTGGCCCTTGGGGCAAGATGACCGCCACGGAGCGGGCGCGCTGTCTCCGCAAGCTTGGCGACATTATTGCACGTGACGCCGAGGAGCTCGCGCGCTGTGAATCGCGCGACAACGGCAAGCTCTACCGGGAAATGCTAGGGCAGTGGCGCTACATTCCAGAGTTCTTCTACTATTGTGCGGGAATGGCGGACAAACTGCAGGGCGACGTCGTTCCCTCCGACCGCCGCAACTATTTTATCTATACGCGCCGCGAGCCGATCGGCGTCGTGGGGGCGATCACTCCATGGAATTCGCCGGGCCTGTTGCTTACGTTCAAGCTGGCGCCCGGGCTTGCCGCGGGCTGCACGTTCGTTGTCAAACCTTCTGAACACACCCCAGTCTCGACCCTCGAACTCGCGAAGCGTATCGCAGAAGCGGGTATTCCAGACGGGGTCTTCAATGTGGTGACGGGTGATGGATCGCTTGGTGCAGCTTTGGTCAAGCATCCAGGACTTGACAAGATCGCCTTCACCGGCGCGACCGAAACCGGCAAGCGGATAGCGGCATCGGCTGCCCAGAACCTTACCCGGGTGTCCTTGGAGCTCGGCGGCAAGTCTCCCAATATCGTTTTCGCGGATGCAAATCTCGAACTCGCCGCCAATGGCGCAATTGCAGGGATATTCGGCGCCTCCGGCCAAACCTGCATGGCGGGATCTCGCCTTCTCGTTCAAGAGAGCGTTCACGACGAACTCGTCGGGCGGATTCTCGAGCGGACGCGCCGCATCAAGCTTGGCGATCCCCTCGAAGCGGAGACGGAAATGGGGCCCGTGGCCAACGAGCCCCAGTATCGGAAGGTTTTGGATTATATCGACGTCGCTCGGCAAGACGGCGCTCAGTTACTTCACGGCGGCGCGGGTGCCGGCGACCTTGGCGGCTTCTTCGTTCAGCCGACGATCTTGACGAATGTCACAAACGACATGCGCATCGCACGCGAAGAAGTCTTCGGTCCGGTTCTCAGCGTGATCAAATTTTCCGACGAAGAGCACGCCATTCGCCTCGCCAATGACACCCGCTTCGGTCTCGCAGCCGCCGTGTGGACCGACAGCGTGCATCGGGCGCATCGCGTTGCGCATCAGCTCCGCGCTGGAACCGTGTGGATCAATACCTATCGTGTTGTCTCGTTCGCGGCTCCGTTCGGTGGCTTCAAGGAATCCGGCCTTGGTCGGGAGAACGGAATGGACAGCATCCGTGAGTTCACGGAGACAAAGTCGGTATTCGTCGAGCTGGAAGGCAAGCCACGCGATCCCTTCCAGCTCGGTTGACCCCGCGTGATTTCGTGGGGCGCGTTGCTGATGCGGCAAACTCATGGATCGCACCAGAACTATTCATTTGCCTGAACCATCCAAAAGCAGACAGTTCGAACCACCGCGCACTCATCGGGCTCGTCACATCAGGACAGAAACGGACTGACCAATGGCACAACCACTTGAAGGCATAAGGGTCCTCGAGCTCGGAAACTACATCGCAGGACCATTCTGCGGCATGCTTCTCGCTGATATGGGCGCGGATGTCATCAAGATCGAGCCGCCCCACATTGGCGATCATACGCGGATGTTCCCGCCGATCATCAACGGCGAAAGTGCGTGCTTTGCGAATCTGAACCGGAACAAGCGCAGCATTATTCTCGATCTGAAGAACCCGGAAGATCGCGCGGTCATGCTTGAGCTGGTCAAGACCGCCGACGTCGTGATCGAGAACAACCGTCCCGGTGCTTTGGACAAGCTTGGGCTCGGATCGAAGGACCTGATGGTCGTGAAGCCCGACCTTGTCTACGTCTCGGCTTCGGGTTTCGGGCAGACCGGCCCTTACCGGCGCCGGGCGGGTGTCAATTTCACCATGGAAGCCTTTGCCGGTTCCTTGTCGATCTGCGGAGAGCCGGATGGCATGCCGATGCGCACCGGCATCCAGACAGCCGACATCGTGGCGGCTCTGTTCGCCACGTACTCCGCGCTCAGCGGAATCATCAGCGTGTTGCGCAACAAGAAAGGTCATAGTTTCGATGTGACCTTGTCGGAGTCGACGATCGCCGCGGCGGTCTGGGAGACGGCGGAATATCTGGCAACAGGCCATGTCCCGCAGAGGCTTGGTCATCGCCACCGCGTTCATACGCCGGCTCAGCTTTTTCGGACGGCCGACGACCGCTTCGTCGCCCTCAGCGCCGCGACCGACGACCACTTCTTCAAACTGGCAAAGCTTCTGGGCCTGGAAGCCGAACTTTCTGCTCCGCAATTCGCAACGAAGGTTGTACGCAAGGCAAACGAAGACGCCTTGCTCGACCTGCTGAATCCCGCGATCCGCAAATTCAAGGTCGAGGATATTGTGCGAGAACTTGATGCGATCGGGATTCCTTGCTCGCCCGTGAATGACTATGCGCAGGTGCTGAACGATCCTCATATCAAAGAACGCGGTGTCGTCGTTGAGGTCGATCATCCGGTGATGGGCAAGACCAAGACCGTGCGCAATCCGGTGCTGATGGATAGTGATGGACCTGCTATCCGTCGACCTGCGCCAACGCATGGACAGCACACATCCGAGATTCTTCGGGAGCTTGGCAAGGATGTACCGGGTACGAAGACTACCGCTCCCGAAAAAGCGCGCGAGCGCCGTCGGGCATAGGGCTTCGGAGCAGCAATAGGCTGAGGCGCTCGCGAGCGGCGAGGCGACGTCATGGTGTCTCGCCCTGCGCGGCTTCTCTGTCGCGGCGTCGCGCAATCAGTCTTGAAGGTCGTTGGGCGGCCTGCGAGCGCACCGAACCCGCGTCGTCCATCGTCTCTTTCAGGGCAACCTTAGCTCATCCCTGGCATGACAAGGTCTCGTTTGCGGGCCTCGGCCCGGCGCGCAAGATAGCCACCCGCCTGCGGACCCGGTCGTGTCGTTTTCGTGGAGTCAACGCAAGATGAGGAATAACGAAACGCCGGCGCGGCCTGCAAACGCGCTCGATCTCGGGTGGGGTAGCGACGTCGCGGCGGCGATGCTCAGAGCGCTGGGCATAAAATATATTACAATCAATCCTGGCGCGAGCTATCGGGGCTTTCACGACAGTCTGGTCAATTATCTCGGAAACAGTGATCCACGGCTGCTGCTATGCCTCCATGAAGATCATGTTGTTTCCATTGCCCATGGCTATGCCAAGGCAACCGGACAGCCCATGGCGGCGGTGCTGCATAGCAATGTTGGGCTCATGCATGGCTTGATGGGGATATTTAACGCCTTTTGCGACCGCCAGCCCATGCTGATCGTTGGCGCAACAGGCCCCGTCGAGCCGCAGAAGCGGCGGCCCTGGATCGACTGGATTCATACGGCCAAGGATCAAGGCGCGTTGCTGCGGGACTACACGAAGTGGGATGACGAGCCGCGCTCGCCCGAAGGCATTGTCGAGGCGTTCCTGCGTGCCATGCAGGTGACCGTCAGCGAACCCAAAGCGCCGGTGTATGTATGTCTCGATGCTGGCTTGCAGGAGCAAGCGCTTGAGCGGCCACCGTCTCTTCCAACAATCGCGCGCTACGCGGCTTCTCCCGCACCGTCACCTTCACCGGAGTCGGTCGACAAAATTGTGGAACTGCTCGCGGCCGCGCGCAATCCCCTTTTGCTGATCGGACGGGGATCGCTCGCCCAAGCCGACTGGGATCGGCGAATTGAACTTGCCGAGCTAACGGGCGCGTCGGTGTTATTGTCCATTCGCGAGCGCGCGATCTTTCCGACCGATCATCCCCTGGTGGCGGCCTCGCCCTTCTTTTGGGTTAGCGCCGCAGCGAAGGAAGTGGCGCGAAACGCGGATGTCATCCTGAGCCTCGACTGGCCGGACCTGAACGGTTTCCTCCAGCAGCTCAGTGGTCACCCTGACTCGGTTGCTGCCAAGATCGCCCACGTTTCGGTGGACCACCAGCTGCACAACGGCTGGAGCATGGACTACTTCGGGCTCCCGCCGGTCGATGTTCCGGTGGCCGCCGCGCCGGACGCCTTCCTTGCGCAGCTCGTGCCTGCGCTGCTTCGCCGTCTCGACAACAAGAAGCGGTGGAATGGGAAGTCCAGGAATCCCGGGCGAAGCCTGACCTATAGCAAGGAGGCGTCCACATCGATCGCGCCACGGGACATCGAGGTGGCGCTGGCCAAACTCCGGGGCGAGCGGAAGATCACCCTGGGCCACGTCACCCTCGGTTGGGCTGGTGATGTCTACGACTTTCGCACGCCGCTTGACTATTTGGGACACGATGGAGGCGCAGGAATTGGGGCCGGGCCTGGGCTAACCGTTGGCGCTGCGCTCGCCCTCAAGGACAGCGGACGATTGGTCGCCTCCGTCTTGGGAGATGGCGACTTCCTTCAGGGCGCTACGGCGCTTTGGACCGCGGCTCATTACGAAATACCCGCGCTGTTCATCATTTCTAACAACCGTTCGAACTTCAATGACGAGATTCATCAAGAAGCCGTTGCAAAGGCCCGGTCCCGGCCGGTGGAGAACCGATGGATCGGTCAACGTATCGCCGATCCCGATGTCGACCTAGCCGCGTTGGCGCGCGCCCAGGGCGTCGAGGCGGAAGGACCGGTGACGATGGTGCCCGAGCTCGAGGCAGCCATCCTGCGTGGGTTCGCTCATGTCGAGGGCGGACGGCCTTACCTCATCGATGCGGTCGTCAAGCCTGGTTACGCCAACCCACCACTGTCTCGAGGCAAATAACCATGAACCCGCTTCTCCCGCCGGAGGTGATCGGCACGACGGCGCCTGTGTCCAGCCTCTCTGTAAGGCACCGCAAGCAACCTGCCGTGAGCGGTGTGTGGCGACGATACGGCCGAGGAAGCCGCATGCTTTCACCATCACTTCTGAGATCGACCCAACCGAAGAGTGACTCATGAGCAATTCTATTTTCGGCACGCCCGACGTCATCGTCGTTGGCGCGGGCAACGCGGCTAGCTGCGCCGCCCTTTCGGCCCGGGAGGCCGGCGCCAAAGTCATCATGTTAGAGGCTGCGCCGGAGGAGCAAGACGCGGGAAACAGCCGTTTCACCGGTGGCGGCTTTCGCTTCGCCTTTCGTGGCTGGGACGATCTCATCCAGATCATGCCGGACATGACGGATAAGGAGAAGGAAACGTTCGATTTTGGCTCGTATACCGAGGCGGACTACCTCGACGACATGGGTCGGACGACCAACTACCGGACCGATCCAGATCTATGCGAGATTCTTGTAAACCGCAGCTTTGAGACGATGCTCTGGTTGCGTGACAAAGGTGTGCGCTTTGAGCCGACCTTTGCGCTCTCCTTCAAGGAAGGCGACAAGATAAAATTCTGGGGCGGCCTTGCCTGCGTGATGGCGGGAGGTGGGCCAGGTCTTATGACCTCTGAGCATCTTGCCTGCAAGAAGGCGGGAATCACAATTTTTCACGAGACCCCTGTTTTCGGTCTTATTACCGATGAGAATAGACGTGTCATTGGCGTCCGGGCACTGTCCAAGGGCAAGCTTGTGGAAATTCGCGCCAAGGCCGTTGTCTTGGCCTGTGGCGGCTTCGAGGCCAATACCGAGATGCGAACCCGGTACCTTGGACCGGGCTGGGACGTCGCCAAAGTTCGAGGATCGCGCTTTAACACGGGCGCCGGTATTACGATGGCCCTCGAAATCGGCGCGATGTCCTACGGCAACTACTCCGGCTGCCATGCAACAGGCTGGGAGTTGAACGCACCGGCCTTTGGGGATCTTTCAGTCGGTGACCAATTCCAAAAACACAGCTATCCGCTTGGAATTATGGTCAACGCGCGCGGCGAGCGCTTTATCGACGAAGGAGCAGACATCCGAATCTATACCTATGCGAAATACGGACGCGAAGTTCTGCAGCAGCCCGGGCAATTCGCGTGGCAGATTTACGATGCAAAGACCATCCCGCTGCTGCGCTCTGAATATCGAATCAAGCGCATCACAAAGGTCACCGCGAATTCACTCGAGGACCTGGTCAAGAAGCTCGATGGCGTCGATGCCGACGCCTGCTTGCGAGAAATCAAGGCCTTCAATGAAGCTGTCCAGGTGAATGTTCCATTCCGGCCAGCCGTGAAGGATGGCCGTGGCACGGTGGGTTTGAAAGTGCCGAAAACAAACTGGGCGAACCGGATCGATGAGCCGCCGTTCGAAGCCTACGCCGTCACCTGCGGTATCACCTTTACGTTTGGTGGACTGAAGATCAACACGAGTTCCGAGGTCGAAGATGTCGCCGGAAAACCCATCGCCGGCTTGTATGCCGCCGGCGAATTGGTCGGCGGATTGTTCTACGGCAACTATCCAGCCGGCGCTGGCATCATGGCCGGCTCCATCTTTGGCCGGATCGCGGGCCGGTCGGCCGCGCTTCAGGCGAACCAGAGCTAGTCCAGCGGACCTTGCACATCGGTCAACAGGACTAGCGAAGTTGGAGCATTGCTGCAGATGAAAGTACTTGTGCCCGTCAAACGGGTGGTCGACTTCAACGTGAAGATCCGTGTGAAGGCGGATGGTTCGGGCGTTGAGCTCGCGAACGCAAAGATGTCGATGAATCCGTTCGACGAGATTGCCGTCGAGGAGGCGATCCTAAAAGAGCAGGGTGCCGCGACCGAGATCGTGGCGGTCTCGATCGGGCCGCAGCCGGCTTCCGAGACGATCCGCACCGCGCTTGCGATGGGCGCGGACCGCGGCATCCTGGTGAAGGTCGATGGCGTGACCGAGCCGCTTGCGGTCGCGAAAATCCTCAAGGGTGTCGTCGAGGAGGAGAAGCCGGGCGTTGTCATCCTCGGCAAACAGGCGATCGACGACGATGCCAACCAGACCGGGCAGATGCTGGCTGCGCTGCTCGGCTGGCCGCAGGGCACGTTTGCTTCCAAACTCACGCTCGAGGGCGAAAGCGTGTCGGTCACGCGCGAGGTCGACGGCGGCCTGCAGACCGTGAAGCTGAAGCGTCCCACGGTTGTGACGACCGACCTGCGGCTCAACGAGCCGCGCTATGCCTCGCTGCCGAACATCATGAAGGCGAAGAAGAAGCCAATCGCCGACAAGTCGCCGGCTGATTACGGCGTCGACATCACGCCGCGGCTCGAAGTGCTGAAGACCACCGAGCCATCCGGCCGCAAGGCCGGCATGAAGGTGAAGACTGTGGCCGAGCTCGTCGAGAAGCTCAAGGACGAGGCGGGGGTTCTCTAAAGATGACGACGCTTCTCCTTGCCGAACACGACAACAACGAACTGAAGGACGCGACCAACAAGGCGCTGACGGCCGCCAAACAGATGGGCGGCGATGTCCATGTGCTCGTCGCGGGCTGGGGCGCGAAGGCGGTCGCGGAAGCGGCCGCGAAGCTCGGCGGTGTGACCAAGGTGCTGCTCACGGACGCGCCGGCTTACGAGCATGCACTCGCCGAGCCGCTCGCCGTGCTGATCGTCTCGCTTGCCGGCAACTACGACGCGATCGTGGCGCCTTCGACCACGACCGGCAAGAATGTGATGCCGCGCGTCGCGGCGCTGCTCGACGTAATGCAGATCTCCGACGTCACCAAGGTGGTCGCGCCGGACACGTTCGAGCGCTCGATCTATGCCGGCAATGCGATCCAGACGATCAAGTCGAAGGACAAGAAGAAGGTCGTCACGGTGCGGACCTCGACCTTCCAGGTGACAGGCGAGGGCAGCGCCACCGCGCCGGTGGAGGGCGCGGCGGCTGCGGCCGACCCCGGCATCTCGACGTTCGTCGGTGAGGAGCTTTCCGCGTCGGAGCGCCCGGAGCTGACCTCGGCCAAGGTGATCGTCTCGGGCGGTCGTGCGATGCAGAGCCGCGAGAACTTCACTAAGTACATCGAGCCGCTAGCCGACAAGCTCGGCGCGGCGGTCGGCGCATCGCGCGCGGCGGTCGATGCCGGATACGCGCCGAACGACTGGCAGGTCGGTCAGACCGGCAAGGTGGTGGCACCGGAGCTCTACATCGCGGTCGGCATCTCGGGCGCGATCCAGCATCTCGCCGGCATGAAGGATTCCAAGGTGATCGTCGCGATCAACAAGGACGAGGAAGCGCCGATCTTCCAGGTCGCCGATTACGGCCTCGTCTCAGACCTCTACGAAGCCCTGCCGGAACTTCAGGCTGCGCTCGGTTGATAGGCGTCACGGCGCGTGCCGGACGTTTGCGTCTCGCGCGCACCCTGTGGGTCGGCATGATGATCTCTCATCGCGTAGGCGAAATTGCTTCATTCGATCTCGAGGCGAAGAGCTGCGAATATAGCCAACTGGAGAACGTAGCGGAGTTGACATGAACGAGATGACACGGGAAGCCATGCGGCCAGCGTTTCTCGCCGCTCCGGACAAGATGCATGTCATCGATGGGAAGTTGTGCCCTTCGGTCTCCGGCGAGAAAATCGAGACGTTCAATCCGGCGAACGGACGCGTGCTCGCGACTTTGGCGCGCGGGGGAGACGAAGACGCTGACTTGGCGGTCCGGGCCGCGCGCCGCGCTTTCGAAGGGCCGTGGAGCCGCTTCACGCCGCACCAGCGAATGACCTTGATGCTGCGGATATGCGACGTGCTCGATCGCAACTGGGAGGATCTCGCGATCCTGGAATCGCTGGATATGGGAGCGCCTCTATCCCGTGTCCGCAAGATGAAGGCGGGCTTGCTTCAGACGATTGCTTATTTTGCCAGCCAGGCGACGAATTGGGGCGGCGCGACGATACCCACTTCGCTTCCCAACAATTTTACCGCCATGACGATCAAGGCGCCGGTAGGCGTCGTCGGCGGCATCATCCCTTGGAACGGGCCACTGATCAGCATGTGGTGGATCATGGGCGGCGCGCTGGCGACGGGCTGCACCGCTGTTATCAAGCCGGCTGAAGATGCCTCGCTCACCACGTTGCGCACGGCCGAACTCTTGCTCGAGGCCGGCGTGCCTGAGGGCGTCATCAATGTCGTTACAGGCCTCGGTCGGGAGGCTGGTGCCGCGCTCGCGTCGCACATGGACGTTGACCGGGTCGCTTTCACGGGCTCGACGGTGACCGGCCGCGAGATTATCAAGGCGTCCGCGAGCAATATGAAGCGCATTCAGCTTGAACTCGGCGGCAAGTCGCCCGACATCGTTTTCGCGGACGCAGACCTCGACAAAGCGGTGCCCGGGGCGGCCATGGGCGTCTACAACAACTCCGGACAGATCTGCTCGGCAGGGACGCGCATTTTTGTTCAGCGCAGCATTCAGCAGGAATTCGTCGCGCGGCTGGTGGCCTTCAGCAAAACGATCCGGGTCGGTGATCCATTCGATTCCGACGTGCAACTCGGGCCGCTTATCTCCAAACGTCAGCTGGACCGCGTGCTGGGCTACACGTCGATCGGCATCAAGGAAGGAGCCAAATTGGCGTATGGCGGCACCCGCCTCGGGGGTGACCTTGCGCAGGGCTATTTCGTAGCGCCGACGGTCTTCACTGACGTCAACAATGACATGACAATTGCCCGCGAAGAGATCTTCGGGCCGGTCGCCTCTGTCATCCCCTTCGACACTGTCGAAGAGGCGCTAAGACTTGCCAACGACACCGAGTACGGTCTTAGCGGCGCCGTATGGACCAACAACATCGGCACCATGACCACGATGATCCACGGCATCAAGGCGGGAAGGGTGTGGATCAACTGTTACGGGGTGGCGGATCCCGCGGTGGGGCTTGCCGGTTACAAGCAGAGTGGCTACGGCGTGAAGGGCGGGCCAGGACATATTGAAGGATATCTCTACGAGAAATGCATTTACATTAACGGCACGTGAGTTCGTCCCGACGCTTTCTCAAGCGAAGGAGTCGTGAACCGGAGCTCATGAATTTGCTGCGTAAGGGCAGTCGCGCGTCATGCCATGCCTCCCTCCCCGCATGACAACGCGACAGACTTAAAGGGCGCCTTACGGCGCCCTTCTTTTTGCCCGGCTGAACGCGATTCAGCGATACTGCGACTGAGGGCCGACGATAGCCGATTGAACGGCCTTACAGTCTGTGGGCATCGGACGGTAACGCGACCCCTCCCGGTGGTTCGGCAATAAAGGGTGCTTCGACCGCGGGATTGATCTTGCAGTCGAGCAGCAGCGGCCCGCTCGAGCCACGCAGCGTGTCCCCCAACGCCTCGAGGTCGGACATGGATCGGACGGTGTGAGCCTCGAAGCCAAATTGTACCGCCACCGCGGCGAAATCGATGTCCGGGAAGACCGCGCTCGCCGTGGACAGCTGGTTCAGCTTCAGGAAATGCATTTCCGCGCCGTACGCGCAATCATTCATCAGAACAATGATGAGCGGCAGGTTTTGTCGCGCGGCGGTCTCGATCTCGCTCATCGCCATGAGGAAGCCACCGTCCCCGACAAACAGCACGGTGACCGTGTCCGGCCTCGCGACACTTGTGCCGATCGCGACACCCAATCCGATGCCAATGGAAACAAAGTCGACGGTGAGCTTGATATTGGCAGCGTCCGGCGCCGCCACATAGGGATACACACCCAGGAAATTGCCCGCATCGTATACGAGGTTGCGTTTCTCGGGCAGCAGCCGATCCAGCGCAATCGCGAGCGCGCGCGGGTCAACGGTATGAGCGGTATGCGCTGGCCTGAACTCGCTTTGAGGATCGAATTGTGCGATTTCGTTCAACATGCTCTCTGCGTGGAACGGCTTATCCTTGGCGTTCCTTTCCGGAAGGATTGCAAGCATGGCTTCCGCGGCCACGCGCGCATCGGCGGCGATCGCGATATCACAAGCGAGCCAACGTCCGATCACCGCCGCGTCGGTATCGACTTGAATGATCGGAGCCGTTGCTGGGAAGGCGCCCCCAGAGCTGGTCGTGCGCCTGTTCAGGCCCGCGCCAAAAGCGATGACGCAATCGGCCTGCTCCGCTCCCAGCCGGGTAACGGCGAAGGAGAATGAGCCCAGCACGCCCAAATAATACGGGCTGCCTCGGAACATGTCCTTCGCTTTCGCGGAGGTGACGATCAGCGCACCCGCACGCCGCGCCAGTGCCTCGATTGCGTCTCGCGCGCCAGCGCGATGTGCGCCGATTCCGGCGACGATGAGGGGGCGCTTGCTCTTGCCGATCTGATCGACGGCCGCTTTGACCGCGGCCGGCCGCGGCAGCCGGGCAGGGGGGGAAGCCGCATGAATATCTTTGACAACAGGATCATTCGTGCTGAGCTCCGCACGTTGAACATCGGTCGGCAAGAGAAGAGCCGCCGGCTGACCGTCCATCGCCACCCTGGCCGCGTCGATCAAGACGTCAGGCAGGCTGTTTGCCGTTACCGCCAGGAAGACCTTCAATCCTGCGGAGGTCAGCATCGCGTTGGCATCGACTGTCTTCACGTCCGGTCCCCAAACCATGGGGCCGGGATTGATCGGGGCGTCACCGTAGAGAATGAGAACGCGCGACCGCGCCTTGGCGGCATACGCCGCGCCGTGGATGCTGTTTGTCATGGCGGGTCCGCGGCCAATGATCGCGAGACCGAGCTTGTCGGTCGCTGCCGCATAGCCTTCCGCCATGGCAACAGCATTGGTCTCGTGCCGAGCGGAGATATACGCGATCCCGACAGTCTCGAGCGTGCCGATTAACAAAAGCGTGTCGTCGCTCGTTAGCCCGAACGCATGGGTGATCCCCATTTCCTTCAGCTGCCGCGCGATACACTCATAGCCATACATCAGCGAACCTCCCTATCTCTTGACATCGATGGAGCGACGCCATGCGTTGCTTAATTGGAAGCACGATTGGCTCTCGCTAGAGTGTCGAACCGCAAAGGCCGGGGCCGTGCGTGTATCCAGGGAGCAAGACGCCGTTGACGCCACTCGACCAAGGATCACGTTGGTGCCGCACCGAATGTTCGAGCGCGCCTCTTCGGGGTTTTGCATTGGACGCAGCGTCGCGGGTCGGCTCACCGAACCGATCAAGGTGCGTCCGCCCAGGTCACGGGATGACGCCACGTATGCGCCGCGATCGAGTTCGCATGCTGCATCTCCGTGTGGATGGCCCGTAGGCTTGTTTCTTCGACTGAATAGGCGCTCCCCGCCGGGGTGTCATATGAACATATCGAATAACCTTCAGCAGTCCGGCTCATGCCCCTGCCAATCGCAGGAGGCGTGGCTTTCGTCTCTATTTCTTGGCGCGCTAGTCGCGATCGGCACCCGCCGAGCGTTGAATGATCGGGGCAGGAGGGGTCGTTTGAGAGCCAAGAGTCGTGTTGATGGGTCGATTGGAGCGGGCGATCTGCTTTGCGACCGTGCACTACCTGCGGCGGTCTTCCAGGATCATGGCAGCGCCTTTCTCGCCAATCATGATCGCGGCCGCGTTGGTATTGCCGGAGACGATCGTCGGCATGATCGATGCATCGACGACGCGCAGGCCGTTGATGCCGCGCACACGCAGGCGTTCGTCGACGACGGCGTAAGCGTCCTGGCCCATCTTGCAGGTGCCCGATGTATGAAAGGCTGCGCCGGCATATCGGCTCACTGCGTCTGCGAGTTCATGATCGGTCCGACACCCCGGTCCGGGCACGAATTCGACTGCGGACATCTTGGCCATGGCGGGTGCTGCGCAAATCGTTCGGATCATCTTGAGGCCTGCGACCGCCTTGTCTCGGTCGCGCCGCGCGGAGAGTAAGTTCAGCTTGATCGCGGGCGCCTCATACGGGTCTGGCGATCTCAGCCTTATGCTGCCCCGGCTCTCCGGGCGCAGGAGCCAGACCGCCAAAGAGATCCCACTAAACTGGTGGGGCGGGTCGCCGAGTGCTTCGTATGTCAGCGGGTAACCGACCAGTTGCAGATCCGCTGTTGCCTGCGATGCGTCGCTCTTGACGAACGCGGCCACGATACCCGGGGACATGGTCATCGGCCCGCGTCGAAAGAGCGCATACTGCAGGGCCATTCCAACGCGGCCGCTCATACTGCTCAGCTGCTGATTGAGCGTCTTGGCGTTGCCGAGCCTGTACATGGACCGAACCGTCAGGTGATCCTGCAAATTCAAGCCGACGCCAGGCAGATCATGCAAAGGCCGAATGCCGTGCGCCAGCAGAGCGCGCGCATCCCCGACGCCGGACAACTGCAGCAGATGCGGTGAACCAATCGCGCCGGCGGCCAGAATCACCTCGCCGTCGGCTTCGACGGAAGCGTTGATGCCGCGCTGCCGATAGTCGACGCCGACGGCGCGCTTGTCTCGCAGGCGAATACCCACGGCTTGGGCCTTGGTGCGGATGGTCAGGTTCGGTCTGCGCCTGACCGGTCTCAGAAAGGCCCGCGCGGCGCTCATCCGCCAGCCGTTCTTCTGGGTCACTTGGAAATAGCCGACGCCGTCATTGTCCCCCGCATTGAAGTCGGCGACACGGGGAATTCCCGTCTCGACCGCCGCCTCGCAGAAGGCATCGAGGGCGCTCCACGAAACCCGCAAATCCTCGACATGAAGTTCGCCGCCGGTCCCATGGGCTTTACTCGCGCCGCGGGCCTGGTCCTCCGACTTGCGGAAGTACGGCAGCACGTCCTCCCAGGACCAACCGATGTTGCCCTGTTGGCGCCAGCCATCGAAGTCGGCCGCCTGCCCACGGATGTAGACCATGCCGTTGATCGAGGACGTTCCGCCGAGTACCCGACCACGTGGATAGGTGAGGGTGCGGCTGCCGAGTCCGTCATCGGGCTCGGTTCGAAAACGCCAGTCCGCGGAAGGGCGTCCCAACGTGTAGTAGTAGCCGACCGGGACATGAATCCAGGGATTCCAGTCGGTGCCGCCGGCTTCGATGAGGCAGACCCGCGTCGAAGGGTCGGCGGAAAGACGGTTGGCGAGAACACATCCGGCCGACCCGGCGCCGACAATGACGTAGTCGAAGCGCTCATGTCCGGCCGTCATGCTCGCACGCGCTCCTTTGTTCTGGCGATCCGCTCTTATCGGCCAAGGACCCTCGTCCGACCAAATGAGCGAAATGAAGGAGGCCCATGAGGAAGATGAATTACGCTTTGCCGGCCGCTCGTGATATCGCGTCAGGTCAAGCGCTTGAGAGAACGCGATGAAGATGAAGGGAGGGCAGCGGTATGATGCGCATCGAGATTTCCACCAATCCCACGGACAAGCAGCGAAATTCTTCGCATCCAGCGCGCTCGACGCTTTGGCGCTGTGCCACGGTCATGGCGCTTGCTTTGGCCGCGAACGCAACAGCGATATTATCCCCGGCGCTCGCGCAGAACCGGACGGACAAAGTCATCAAGATCGGCGTGCTCAACGATCAATCAAGCCTCTACGCCGACAACGCTGGCCCGGGATCCGTTGTTGCCGCACGGATGGCAGTCGAAGATTCCGGCTTGTTGGCCAAAGGCTGGAAGATCGACGTCATCGCGGGCGATCACCAGAACAAGCCGGACATCGGTGTAAGCATTGCGCGTCAGTGGGTCGACGTCGAGAAAGTTGATGTTTTCGTCGACGGCAGCAATTCCGGGGTAGCGCTCGCGGTGGCGAACATTGTTGACGAGAAAAATGTCGTTGACCTGAATTCGGGAGCCGCCGTGTCCGACCTCACAGGTCCGGCTTGCCATCCGACCACCATTCAGTGGTCATACGACAGCTATATGCTGTCAAGAGGCACGGCAAGCGCGCTGACGAAGGAGGGCAACGATACTTGGTTTTTCGTGACGGTCGACTATACGTATGGTGCGAGCCTTGAGCGAGACGCCACTGATGTCGTGAAAGCGAATGGCGGGAAGGTTCTTGGCTCAGTCAAGCATCCGCTGAACAGCACCGACCTTGCGTCCTATCTCCTGCAGGCACAGGCCTCTCGCGCCAAGGTTATCGCTCTCGCCAATGGCGGAAGCGACACCACCAATGCCATCAAGCAAGCCGGCGAATTCGGGATCGTTGCTGGCGGGCAAAAGCTTGCAGGGATGCTCATCTTCATCAACTACATCCCGGCACTTGGCCTCGACAAGGCGCAAGGCCTGTATCTCACGTCCAGCTACTACTGGGACATGAATGACGGGACGCGGGCTTTTTCGAAGCGCTTCCTGGAACGTCACAAGAAGACCATGCCGACGATGGTGCATGCCGGGGTCTATTCGTCGCTCCTGCACTATTTCAAGACCTTGGAGGCCCTGGGCGGCAACCCTCATGACGGACGCGCGATCGTCGCGAAGATGAAGGAAATGCCGACCGACGACCCGTTGTTCGGTAAAGGACGAATCCTAGCAAACGGCAGAAAAGTTCACCCCGCGTATCTCTTCCAGGTGAAAACGCCCTCTGAATCCAAATACCCTTGGGATTTCTACAAGCTTGTCAGCACGATCCCGGCAGAGAAGGCATTCGCACCAGCGGAAAAGAGCGGATGTCCGTTGATGACGAGCAAATAGGCGCAGCTTCCGTCGCCTCTACCCAGCCAGGGGGCGCGGCCCTTCCGAAACGGCGCACCAGCCTCGGGAGGGCTGCCCTTACCTGCCGCTTCGCGGCAGACGGATGTGACGTGGCTTGCTGTTCGATATAGCTGGGGTCCCTTTTTGGCTGATCGGTATATTCTTGAGACTCAAGCTCTCACCAAGGAGTTTGGCGGGTTCGTTGCCGTGCGCGATGTCAACCTTCGTGTTCGACGCGGAACTATTCATGCGCTTATCGGTCCAAACGGTGCCGGGAAGACGACGTGCTTCAATCTGTTGACCAAATTCACCAAGCCGTCGGCCGGGACGATCGTCTATAATGGCAAAGATATCACCGCGATGCTGCCGGCCCACGTGGCACGTCTCGGTCTGGTTCGGTCGTTTCAAATCTCCGCCGTTTTTCCCCATCTGACTGCGTTCGAGAACATCCGTGTGGCGCTCCAGCGCCGACGCGGCAATTCTTTTGATTTCTGGCGCTCGAAGCGCGTTCTGGATGGCTTCAAAGCCCGCGCCTTGGAGCTGCTTGAGGAAGTCGGGCTGAACGACTTCACCGACAAGCGCGCCTCCGAGATGTCCTACGGCCGCAAGCGAGCGCTGGAGATCGCTACAACGCTGGCCCTCGATCCCGAGATGATGCTTTTGGATGAGCCCATGGCGGGCATGGGGCGTGAAGATATTGACAAGATCGTGGCGCTAATCAAGCGGGTCTCCGCCAATCGCACCGTCCTCATGGTCGAGCACAATCTCAACGTGGTCGCGGAGCTCTCGGACGTGATTACCGTTCTAACGCGCGGCCAAGTGCTTGTGGAAGGTACCTACGAAGAACTGTCGCGTGACCAGCGGGTCAGAGAGGCTTACCTGGGTCCGGACCATGGATGACGAAGCCGTAGCAGAAGTGGCTAATGCCGCGCGAGGCGAACAGGCGAACCGCACGCTCCTGCAAGTCCGCGATCTAAGGACTTGGTATGGAGAGTCGCACATACTGCACGGGATCGATCTCTCGGTGGAGGCGGGAGAGACCGTCACGCTGCTGGGGCGCAACGGCGCTGGGAAATCAACCACGCTGAAGGCGATCATCGGCATTGTTGGAAAGCGTTCGGGTTCGATCTGCTTCGAAGCAGTCGAGACTATCGGCTTGCCCTCCAACAGGATCGCGAAGATGGGCATCGCGTTTTGCCCAGAGGAGCGCGGCATCTTTGCGAGTCTCAACGTTCGTGAAAATCTGATCCTTCCTCCCGTCGTGCGCCCCGGCGGCTGGTCGGCTGATCGGGTTTTCGAGCTGTTCCCAAATCTGAAAGCGCGGCTGACAAGTCAGGGAACAAAGTTGTCGGGCGGCGAGCAGCAGATGCTGGCCATCGCGCGCATTCTTCGCACCGGCGCGAAGCTGCTGTTGCTGGACGAACCCACGGAAGGCTTGGCGCCGGTCATCATCACGCAAATCGGGCACACGATTGCCAAGCTGAAGCAGGCGGGCTTCACAATATTGCTGGTCGAGCAGAATTTCCGGTTCGCGTCATCCATCACCGATCGCTATTACGTCATCGAAAACGGCGCGGTCGTAGACGCGCTTGCGAAGAATGACGCGCAAGGCAATCAGGAAAAACTGATGGCCTATCTCGGAGTATAGAGGCGTGCCGAATGAATGCGATGTATCGCACTCCTGACGCAGCGAGGCTTAAGCGCCGGGCGCAGCTGCTGGCGAGAGCTTCTTCTTCGGGCACGGGCTGCGAGCGCTCTCGAAGTCCGGAGCTTGCAAAAAGACGAAAACCGCTCTTAGACCAAGGTTGAGACCGATGCAAATGCTGTACGGCCAGATCCTCTTGGGAATGATCAATGGCTCTTTCTACGCCCTGCTAAGCCTTGGCCTTGCCGTCATATTCGGCATGCTGAACATCATCAACTTCGCCCACGGTGCTTTTTATATGATGGGCGCATTCTGCGCGTATTTCCTCCTGAACCTCGCGGGGGTGGGCTACTGGGGTGCTCTGTTGATCGCTCCCCTCGTCATCGGCGCTCTGGGCATGATCATGGAGCGCACTATGCTGCAATGGCTCTCGAATCAAGATCACATCTATGGCTTGCTGCTCACGTTCGGCGTCGCGCAGGTGTTGCAGGGCGGCTTTCAGGTGCTTTTTGGTTCCTCCGGGCTTCCCTACGCGATTCCGAGCGAACTGCAAGGTGGCATCCACCTCGGCTTCATGTTCTTGCCGTTTTACCGCGCCTGGGTCGTTGTCCTGTCGCTGGCCGTCTGCCTCGCAACATGGCTCTTGATCGAAAAGTCCCGCCTCGGCGCGTATCTTCGCGCGGCGACTGAAAATCCCACCTTGGTCCGCGCCCTCGGCATTAACGTCCCGCGAATGATCACATTAACGTACGGCTTGGGCGTCGCGCTGGCGGCGCTCGCCGGGGTCTTGTCGGCCCCGATCAACCAGGTCGCCCCCCTTATGGGTGCGGATCTGATGGTTGTTGTATTCGCCATCGTCGTTATCGGAGGCATGTCGTCTATCATCGGTTCAGTCATTACCGGGTTTACCCTCGGCATCATCGAAGGCTTCGTCAAGTACCTCTATCCAGAGGCCGCCAGCGTCGCGGTCTTTGTCCTGATGGTGCTGGTGCTGCTGGTGAAACCTGCCGGGCTGACGGGAAGGATGGCGTAGGATGTCTCCTGTCATTGCTGCTGATAATCGCAAGTCGGGACGCAGGGAGCTTCTGATGTTTGTGGGGATGGCGCTCGCGCTGGCGAGCCTGCCCCTCACCAGTGTCTACCTATTCTTCGCGATGCAGGCATTGTGCCTCGCGATTTTTGCCTGTGCCTTTAATCTACTCGTTGGTTACGGTGGCTTGCTGTCGTTCGGGCATGCGATGTTTTTGGGGACCGCCGGCTACGTTAGCGCACACGCATTGAAAGTGTGGCAGTTTCCGCCTGAGCTCGGCATCGCCGTCGGCACTGCAGCTGCGGCGGCTCTAGCTGCTACAACCGGCTATATTGCGATCCGACGCCAGGGAATCTATTTTTCGATGATTACCCTCGCACTTGCGCAATTGTTCTACTTTGCATACTTGCGGGCGCCCTTCACGCATGGTGAAGATGGCATTCAGAAGATTCCCAGAGGAAACCTTTTTGCGGTGATAAATCTCGCCGACACGACAACCCTCTACTATACGGTCCTTGCTGGATTTCTCGGCGTCTTCTTGCTCATCTATCGCATTGTCAACTCGCCATTCGGCGAGGTCCTGAAATCCATTCGTGAGAATGAACAGCGGGCTGTCTCGCTTGGTTACATAACCGATAGCTACAAACTGATCGTATTCATCTTGTCCGGAACACTCGCCGGGTTCGCTGGATCCCTCAAGGTCATTGTGACGCAGAACGCCTCATTGTCCGATGTGCACTGGGCGACATCGGGAGACGTCGTCCTCATGACGCTCCTTGGCGGCGTCGGTACCCTCTTCGGCCCCGTTGTGGGCGCGATCGCCCTCGTCGCCATGCAGCAGTATCTTGCGGGTTTCGGTCAATGGGTCACCATTATACAGGGTGGAATATTCATTGTATGCGTCTTGGTGTTCCGACGGGGCATCGTGGGCGAAATCGCACACCGATCACGCGCGGATGGGTAAGCGCGGCACATGTCGGACGCCCTCGTCACAGGAAAAGAGCGCCCATCGTTACCGATCATGCCGCAAACGACCTTGCCGAAACGGTCTGTGTCGTGACGGGCGGCAGTGGCATTGGTCGCGCCATCGCCGTGCTTCTCAAGCTGAGTCGGCAGGAGCAAGACGCATTGGATGCCCGATCAGATGCGCGCGCCGTGGCGGCGCAACGTAAGGGTTGTTTCAGGGACGAAATCGTCCCGATCAAGGTCAAAACCCGCAAGGCCGAGATTGAATTTGACGCGGACGAACATCCCAGAACGGACACGACGGTCGCAATACTGGCATCCCTGCGCCCGGTCGTGGGCAAATCCGATCCTGAGGCGACGGTAACGGCCGGTAGTGCCAGCGGACAGCATGATGCCGCGGCAGCATGCATCGTGACGACCCGCGGGAGGGCCGAGCAACTCGGCATCGCGCCTCCGGGAAGGCTCGTGACCTGGGCGTCGGCCGGGGTCGAGCCGAGCCGGGCATTGGGCCTGTACTGGCGGCCAATCGTGCCCTCAATCGTGCAGGGCTAAAGCTCGCAGACATTGATCTGATCGAGCTAAAAGAGGCGTTTGCGGCGCAGGTGCTCGCCTGCACCAAATCGTGGCGCCTCTCTAATGACGGTTGCGAGCGTCTGAATATTAACGGATCGGGTACTCGCTTGGTCATCCGCTCGGCGCGACAGGCGTCCGCATCCTCGCCGCCATGTTGCGGGAACTGGGGCGGCGCGGCGGACGCTACGCATTGGAGACCATGTGCATCGGCGGCGGACAAGGTCTCGCCGCGATCTTCGAACGTGTGCGCTGAATGGCGCCATTGGAGCGAACGACAGGAGCCCGATGACGACGCCTGTCGTTGAGCTTAAGGGCGTCTTCAAAGCAGGGTGGCGGTTCCGCCATCGACAGGTAACACCGCTCCCGTCACATATGCTGACGCCTTGGAAGCGAGATAGATGGCGGCGCCAGCCATATCCACCTCGTTGGCGAGCCGTCTGAGGGGTACTCTCTCGACGACCTTCGCCTCGCCATGCTGCTCGAGAGTTGCCTTCATCATTCTGCTCGCAAACATGCCGGGTGCGATGACGTTGACGGTGATATGACGCGGGGCAAGCTGGTCGGCGAGATGTTTCGACAGGTGGTGCAGCGACGCCTTGGATGACGAATACGCGTAAGTCTCATGCTTGGGTACGTGAAAACCATCGATCGAACCGATATTTATGATGCGCGCGGGGGACTCGTAAGAGCCTGCCCGTTCGAGCATCGGCGTTAACGCCTGGATGAGAAAGAACAGACCCCTAACGTTCAGATTGAACACCTTGTCCCAGCCGGATTCAGGATAGTTGTTCAGCGGCGCAGCCCAGATCGCTCCGGCATTGTTGATCAGAACATCAAGCTTCTCTTCGCGCGCTTGCAGCTGCGAAAGAACCCGTCGGCGCCCGACGTCAGTTGCGAGATCGGCGGCGATCGGACGGCAAAGTCCGTGGCGTTCCAGCCTGATCGAGGTCTCGGCGCACGCTGTTTCACTGCGCGAGCAGATGTATACTTTCGCACCCGCCTTCACGAAGCTCTCAGCAATCGCTTCGCCGATGCCCCTGCTGCCGCCCGTCACCAGGACGATCTTGCCCGCCACACCGAAATAGTCGTCAAGAATGCTCATGGCTGGGACTTGTCTCGAGAGAAGTCAATTTTTCTAACTTGCAACCTGCGCGAGAGCATGCTCAGGCTGCTCCGCGTGCATGATAGCGCCAGATAGGAGCAGATCCCGGATTTCAGCTTCTGTTCGGACTTCCGCGGCGATCTCGAGCGAATGTTCTCCGACCTGCGCTGTACGGGGCGCCCGTCGCGGTCGATTGCCATCGAACCGCCATGGCGGACGCAGCAGCGTGTGGGATCCGTATTTCGGTTCAAGCAGGCGGAGCCATTCGGTTTGGGGATCTTCGACGAATTCCTTGACCGTGAGCACGGGCGCGAACGGAACGTCCGCGGCGGTGAGGCGCGCTTCCCACTCGCTGCGGTTTCGCTTCCTGAACTCATCCTCAATGATTGGCAAGAGAGCCCAGAAGTTTCGCTCGCGATTCGCGTAGCAATCAAAGCGGGCATCCTTCAGAAGATCGTCTCGCTCTATCGCGGCAACGAGCGCCCGCCAGAACTTTTCGGACGAGGAGAGATGAAGCGTGATGGAATCTCCGCTCGCGGTGAGCAGGCAGAAATTCTGTGCTTGCGGATGGCGCGTCTGCCGGGTCGGTGCGTTTCCCGTTTCGAACATCTGCGTCATCGCGTCGATGGTGATGGACGACATGGCCTCGAGAAGCGAAGTCTCCACCAGGCAACCTTCATGGGCGGCGCTGCGGATTCGACCGACCAAGGCGGCCAGAATGCCCGAAGCAATCGTGATCGCGGTGATCAGATCAGCGAGACAGGTTCCGGTCAGCCGCGGAATCCCCGGATCATTCATAATCGAATAGAAGCCACTAATGCTTTGACCGATCGAATCGTATGCGGCCCGATCACGCAGGGGTCCGCCGTCCCCAAAGCCGGAAACGGATGCATAAATCAAACTCGGATTGATCGACTTGCATACGTCGGGGCCGAGTCCGAGTGAGACCATTTTTCCGGGCCGACTGTTCTCTATGAAAACGTCGAAGCGCGGAAGCAGCGCCTTCACAAGGTCGATACCTTCGGAGCGCTTGAGGTTAATCGCGATGCTGCGCTTACCGGCGTTGTATTGGACGAAATAGGGGTTCTTGCTGCCGTGGCCGCGCCGAAATGCGTCGCCACCGTTCGGCGGCTCGACCTTCACGACATCCGCACCGAGTGCAGCAAGTATCGCCGTCGCATAAGGCCCGGAGATGTAGGCGCCGAGCTCTAAAATGCGGATGCCGGCCAGCGGCAGGCCTTGAGGCATAGACTTCTCCATTGGTCACGCGCGGGCAAAATATGATGACAGAGAGTAAGCCGGCCAGCGCTCACCCGCAGCCATAGGGATCGGCTATGAGGAACGATGGTTGTGGGTGATAGGGGGTTCAGCACCACAGGGGCGCATCCCTGTCTTCGCCGTTTGGGTCAGCATGCCCGCCGACGGACGGCTCTGATCTTCGGATCGTCTGGAGTCGTGACGTGCGCTGACCCTCGCGCTGGCGTGCCAGCCCGGCGTCGTTGACGCGTGTGCTGTGTCTTTGCGCTTCGCTGCTGCCTCGCTCGCGCGCGACACGCTCCGCTCTCGACCGTTCAACGTCGGGAGGACGGTTGCGAGAGCACCGGGGTCGGGCAAGCCCTGCGGAAGCGGCGTCCGGATATCACACAGCGTTATATCGCTTCCCGGCCTCGAGCAAGGCTGGCCCACTTTGTTGTTGTGGGATTGGATCTTTCGTGTGCCACATCCGTGCAAAGCGCTACCGAGGAGGTGGTTATGCTTAACCGGAGACACTTGGTCCAAGGACTTGCGGCGTTCCTGTCCGCTGGGGTCGAGCTCGCACCGGCGTCAGCCGAGGATGGCTACCCTGAGCGGGCGATCAAGGTAGTGATTCCGAATACGCCGGGCGGCCCGGGCGACGTGATTGCGCGCGCGTTTTCCGACGTAGCCGCGCAGTCTTTGGGAAAGCCATTCGTCTTCGAGTATCGCGCGGGAGGGACAACAATCGTCGGCTCGCTGTCGGTGGCAAAATCAGAGCCTGACGGCTACACGATTTTGGGCTTTCCTTCCGCAGGCCTGGCGGTGTCCGTGCTCCGCAAGGATATGCCGTACAGTTTGGAGCACGATTTCAGACCGGTTATTGGAATCGGCACGATTCCGTTGGCGCTCGTGGTGCGAGCCGACTCACGATTTAAGTCATTCGCTGATTTGGCGGCCGCTATTAAGAAGGGGGACATTACTTATGGTTCTGCGGGCGCCGGAACGATCGCCCATCTAACCGCGGCGTGGCTCCTCAGCGAGTTGAATGGGAGCGCAACTCACATTCCATATCGAGGCAACCCCGAAGTAATGCGCGGCATAATGGGCGGCGACATCGATTTCTTCTTCTCTTCAATTGGAGACGCGGTCCCACTTGCGGGCGCGAATCGAATTCGCGTCATCGGCGTGACCGCCAATCAGCGCATCTCGGAGTTCTCGGACGCACCGATGATGTCCGAACTCGGGCTCCCGCACTTCAACTCGAAACTCTGGTATGCGTTCTTGGCGCCAAGCCGGACCACAGACGCTGTCGTCGCGCGTCTGTATTCTGCCTTCGCACAGGCGGCGAAGGATCCGTCATTACAGAAGAGGCTCAGCACCTTGGGATTTGTTGTTGAGCTGCGCGACCCCGAGGGGGTCACGAAAATGATGAAAGATGAGGCGAGCCGATGGAAGCGAGTGATTGAGCTCAATAAGATTACACTCGGCGATTAGCGCGTCGTGTGCAATGAGCTGTCCCGGCAGATCCTGCGCAACGAATGCTGGCCAGGAGCGTTGGACGTTGGGCCGCCGTGGATCGTTGCTTGAAGGAGACCGTCGGAACTCCTTCCTCGTGTCCGATGAACGCAAATTCGATCGTCCGATCGGACGAAGTGTTTGACCTCGCCCAATGACTCGAAGCCTCTCGCCCCGGCCCCTGAGAAGCTTGCAATCAGCTCCAACGTCTGAGTCGACCTGCGCGGCGACCCGCGTTTGTCCGCGCCGGAGAAGTCCCTATGCAGACCGCGACCTTTCATCCCGCCCCTTCTATGCCCCAGCTAACTTTGCCCGCGGGCGCCTGCGATGCCCATGTGCATGTGTTCGGCCCCGGCACCCGCTTCCCTTACGACCCAGCGCGCGGCAAGCCGCCGGTGGATGCGCCCAAGGAACAGCTGTTTGCATTGCACCGCCGACTGGGCATCCAACGCTGCATCGTCGTGCAGTCGCTCGTACATGGCTCCGATCATCGCGCTGTGGAGGATGTCATCGCCGCAGGTGGAGGACGCTACCTCGGAGTGGCGATTTTGTCTCCGAATGTGCCCGATGCCGAGTTGCAGAGGCTGGCCGATGTGGGATTTCGCGGAGTGCGCTTTCGCTTCCTTGATGACGAAGTGCGCGAGTCGGACGCACAGACAATGCTTGACTTCGCTGAACGCTTGCGTCCACTAGACATGCACATTCAGGTGCACCTGCATGCCAGGCACATCCATCGGCTAAAGCCAGCGCTGGCACGCAGCCCCGTTCCGGTCGTGGTTGACCATATCGGGCGTGTGGATGCATCGCTCGGTGCGGAGCATTCGGATTTCCGTGGGTTGCACGCATTGCTGCGCAATTCCCATTGCCATGTTAAGGTTAGCGGCGTGGACCGCATTACGCGGGATGGCGCGTATGCCAGCGGCGCGGCGCTGGCGGCTCTGCTCGTTCGCGATTATCCCGCGCAGTGCGTGTGGGGAACGGACTGGCCCCACCCCAACCATGATCATGTGCCTGACGATGGCGCGCTAGTGGACTTGATCGCACAGATCGCACCCGATGCTATGGCTGTGCAACGGCTGCTGGTGGATAATCCGAAGCGACTATATCGCTTCGGGGCCTGACGTGCCGAGACCGCGCAAGGTATTTCGGCGAGGGCGTCTTCACCCGCGGTGGCGTAGCGCCTCGACCAAGGCGACGAAGGCGGGAGAGGATTGACGCCGGCTCGGATAATAGAGGTAGTACCCATCCCAGTAGGGAGACCATTCTTCGAGCACGCGCTTGAGGCGTCCCCGAGCGATGTGCGGCAGGGCGATTTCTTCCGGAACGTAGGCGAGACCGAGACCGGCAAGCGCCGCATCCAGAACATGAAAGATGTTGTTGAGGACGAGTTGGCCATCGACGCGAATCTTGATCTCGCGGCCGTTTTTTTCGAATTCCCACGCATAAAGGCCGCCCGAGGTCGGAAAGCGGTAGTTGATACAAGCGTGCTGCATTAGATGTTGCGGCTTCGTCGGTTCAGGAGTTTTCGCGAAATAGGATTTTGCGCCAACGACAGCGAAGCGGAAATCGGGCCCAATGCGCGCGGATATCATATCCTTTGCAAGCTGCTCGCCCATACGGACGCCGGCATCATAACGTTCTGTCACAATGTCGGAGAGGCCATTGTCGAGCATGAGCTCGACCTTGATGTCTGGAAACTTCGGAAGAAATTTCTCCAGCTTGGGCCACAGTACACTGCTGATCGCGTAGTCGGACGCCGTAATCCGAATCGTTCCCGCGGGCTTTTCCCTCAGCGCACTCAGAGCGTCTATCTCCGCCTCGATTTGATCGAAATGTGGGCCGATTCCTTGGAGCAGGCGCTCGCCGGCTTCAGTAGAGGACACGGCGCGCGTCGTGCGGGTCAGCAGGCGGATACCGAGCCTCGCCTCGAGCTGGCGAACAGTGTGGCTCAAGGCCGACTGCGAGACGCCGAGCTTGGCTGCGGCTCTGGTAAAACTACGCTCCCGGGCGACGGCCAGGAATGCAAGCAGGTCGTTGACGTTCTCGCGCGGCACTCATGAGCTCCACTCATGCTTCCGAAACGATTATAGAGCCAAATCAAAGACAAATACAGCGAGTCGCGTTCGCTAGGCGGTGACGAGCGCACCTCAGTGAGATCACTCTTGTGAAGATCCGGGTGGGCCTGTCGGTGAGACATCGGCCAGCTCGTCCCGGAGAGTCTCTCACTTGGCACGTTCAACATGGATGGTGGCGCGACCGGGCCGATCAAATATCGATACGTCACTGATAATGTCGGGTTGAGGGACGTGGCCAGTGTCCCAGTGTGCCAATCGAAAAATCGAGGTGCCGCTCGGGTAACGACGAAGGCAGATTGCCGGTCTTTTCCTGTCGGAGGTGGTCGCACATATCGATCGTGATCGGCAGCATCTGGATCAGTGAACTGGTGCCATCGTTGTCGACCAGTTCGGCCGTGACCTTGCCCCCAATCGGAGGAAATCAGAATGCGCTTTTGTGCCATTGCTGGTTCAGTTAACCCGAGTGTGATGACGAACGCTCTCAGAGTCCATCAACACTCTACGCTCTGCTATTCCGCTCCTCCTCGCGCTTGCGGTGAACGAGCCGAGCATTTTCATCCGCATGATAGTTGATGCCGTTTCATCCAATCCACAGGCATGACCTCTGACCAATTTCGTCAAGTCGCGGGCGCAGCAAGGCCTTGATTGCGAGATGTTGATACGCGAGGCCGCGGTCCGTTCCGAATGCTTGGGCTGCAGCGGCTATTTCTATGCTAAGTGCTGATCGGAGAAGGACTGGAGCTTCCCCCAGGGGATCAGATTGACGCGATCGTAGAGATCGACGTGGCCAACGCCCGCGACAATGAACAGCTCCTTCGGCTCGGCTGCAAGCCGATACGCCTCTTCAACTCGCTAGAGTGGGCGATGTCACCCGTCGAACCCAACCGCCGCGCGCACCAGCGACATTTGAAAACCGGCAGCGCATCGGATTGATGAGGTCAGCTCATAATCGCATGCGGACCAGCGCCCCTTATCACCGACCAGCGCCTGACCATCTCTCTCACGACGGCCGCGATTTCAGCGTCGAGCTGATCATCCGGCTGTTTTGTGAAGCGTCGCGCCGGCAGAGGGCAGGGGTGCTGCGTCCGCCGCGCAGTCGTCTTCCAGGATTCTGAGCAGTCCCGCCGGGCGCACCATCGCGGCCTTTGCGGTCGCATTGGCCTTTCGAGGTGAGAAGGAAAATGTTGGTACAAGTCTCTTCCGAGGGCGCCGAGGCGAAGGACGGAGCCGCCGCGTGGGGCGCCATCTTTGCCCTCTCGCTCGGGGCATTCGCACTCGTCGCATCCGAGTTCATGCCCGTCAGCCTGCTGACGCCGATCGCTTCCGACCTCCAGGTGAGCGAGGGGCAGGCCGGACAGGGCATCGCGCTCTCAGGCGCCTTTGCGGTGTTGACGAGTCTCTCTATTAGCTGGACGGCGAGTCGGTTGGACCGCAAGACATTGCTGCTGGTGCTGACCGGCCTGATGATCGTCTCCGGAACCATCGTTGCACTAGCCCCGAACTATGTGACCTTCATGGTCGGCAGGGCATTCATTGGCATCGCCATTGGCGGGTTCTGGTCGATGTCGGCCGCGACGGCGATGCGTCTCGTCCCCGAGAGATCCGTACCGAAGGCGCTCGCCATTTTCAACGGCGGAAATGCAATGGCCACTGTTGTCGCAGCGCCGCTCGGAAGCTTTCTTGGCGGAATGATCGGCTGGCGCGGAGCTTTCTTCTGTGTCGTGCCGGTCGCGGTGCTCGTCTTCATCTGGCAACTGATGAGCCTGCCTTCGATGAGGGCCCGACGCCAGCCCGGCTCTGGCAACGTCTTCAAGCTGCTGGGCCGGCCCGTTGTCGCCAAGGGCATGGGAGCGGTCAGCTTGTTCTTCATGGGGCAGTTCGCCCTCTTCACCTATCTGCGGCCGTTCCTCGAGACAGTGGCAAGGGTCGACGTCTCAACCTTGTCGCTGCTACTGCTGATGATGGGCGTGACCGGCTTCATCGGCACCACTCTGATCGGGCCATTCCTGAAGGGGGCTCTCTACCGTACGCTAATGATCATCCCGGTCCTGCTGGCGGCGAGCGCGGTGGCCTTGGTCGTGTTCGGCGGCTGGATGGCCGCAACCTCACTGCTGCTCGGCATCTGGGGGCTTCTCGCAACGTCAGCGCCGGTCGGCTGGTGGACGTGGCTCGCGAGAACACTGCCCCACGATGCCGAGGCCGGCGGCGGACTGATGGTCGCGATCGTCCAGCTCGCGATCACATTGGGCGCGATGATGGGTGGTCTGCTGTTCGATCTGAGCGGCTACCAGGCCACGTTCGGCGCGAGCGCGGTTCTCTTCGTCATTGCCGCCGTGCTGGTCGTCATGACTTCGCGCTCGGGTGCAACTGCACCTGCTTTGCAGAACGCTTGACTGGTGCGCGCTGTCGCGGATTGAACCTCGGACGCCGGAATTCATCAGCCCCGCTAATAAGTTTATGCGCGTTCTGCCGCCTAATCGCATGCTGTAGGGCGAGTAAACAGCAGCATGCTTCATGTGAGCACGACATCCACGCTCCTCAAACCGCACGTCGTGCGGCCCGTAGAGAACGCGCTCACCTCGCCGGGGCTGAAGACGTCACTCGCCAAGGTCGGCGTATCACCGCAGGGGACTTCGCCGGACGAAGGCGCAAGGTTCGTGAGGGCGGAATACAAGAAGTGGAAGCAAACTATTGTTGATGGGAATATAAAAGAAAAATAGCTGACGGAACGGCGCGACCTGACTGCGTTCAACGCGCGAGCCACTCAGCGTTGCCTCTGGCCGATCTCGATACGCCGTTTTCACTGCCCTGCACGCTTGAAGGGCGGCGCCGACTGCCGAGCACTTGAGAACTCGTATGCTTATTGAGTCGCCTCGACAGCCGCAGTGTGCTGGAGGCCGTCGGCCAAAAGGAGCCAAGAGGCTGCACACATTGGGTCTAGCGGCCTCTTTTCCATAGATCACGGAAGCGCGGAATCTGGTCGGGGATCCATGCAAAGCCCTGCACACTGTCACGCAACGCGCCGTATTCGACCGAGTAGAAGAGAGAGAACATCGGAATGTCCTTCGCGATGATCTCTTGCAGTTCGTCATAGATCTTCTTACGCGCCGCCTGGTCGTAGACGTTGCGGCCTTCCTCGAGAAGTTTGTCTACCTTCTCGTTCTTGTAGCCGGGGGTCTTCGCGAAGCCGGTGCTGTGGAACAGGATGTAGAGCAGGCCATCGGGGTCGGGCCGCTGCGTCCAGCGATTCGGGGACATGTTGGTCGTGCGCTTGACGAGCCGGTCGTACCATTCGCTCTGCGCGACCGGCTCAAGCTTCAGCTTGATACCGACCGCGGCGAGTTGCTCCTGCACCAGTTGATTGAGCTGCTGGAACACGCCGACCTGTCACGTGGACGACGTGTATTCGAACCCGTTCGGATATCCCGCCTCGGCCAGCAGTGCTTTCGCTTTTACCGGATCCTAGGGATAGCTCCTTGCATTCGCGTTGAACCACCACAGGCCGTCCGGCGTCGGGCCATCGTAGAGCGCCCCCTTTCCCACCGTCACGATGTCGTTGATGCGCTTGTGGTCGATGCCGTGCGCGCTGGCTTGCCTTAGCTTCGCATTGCCGAACGGCCCCGCGTACATATGCCACTGTATCGAATACCAGCGCCCGACCGTGTTCGAATGCATCTTGATCCCGGGCCGGTTCTGGATCTGCAGAATCTCCTGCGGAGATAGATGCCCGACGAAGTCGAGTTCGCCCGTCACGAGCCGCTGCACGCCGACGATCGAACCGGCGATATCGCGGCACACGATCCGGTCGAGATAAGGCTTCCCGCTCTCCCAGTAGCTCGGATTGCGTTCGACCGTGATCTAGCTGCCTTTCACCCACTCCTTGAACACGAACGCGCCGGTGCCGACCGGATGGTTGCCGAGGTCTTTGCCGAATTTCTTGGCGGCCGTCGGCGAGATCATGAAGCCCGGAAAACCGTTTGATTTCAATCAACGGAACCAAGTTACCCAACAGATTTCGAATCCGCGAGGCCACCCTTCCGTAGTCGGATACTCGCGCAGGACGCGGACCTGATCGCGGCACGCTCGCACGCAAAAAAGTCAGTGGGCTTTCACATAGCTGAATCGACTCTCGCGCTTTTTGGGAGCCGTGTTACGGGGCAAGGAAGCGGCAATCAGTGGATTGCCGTGCTGAGCCAGCCAGCATGACTCTGCGCCGGGGACGAGAACCTGCGCCGGAGAGCGCTCCACCCAACAGGAGGGCAGCGCAATACGTGCGCATGTCCGCCGAGCACCAGAAATACTCCACAGACAACCAGATCGCGGCGATCACTCACTATGCGACCGAGCGAGGTTTCGTTGTCGTTCGCACCTATGCCGATGAAGGCAAGAGTGGCCTACGCGCTGAAAATCGCGAGGCCCTCAGGTGCTTGATCGATGATGTAGAGAACCGACGGGCAGACTTCGAGGCGGTGCTTGTCTTCGACGTGAGTCGTTGGGGTCGGTTCCAGGACACGGACGAGAGCGCCTACTACGAATTCATCTGCAAGGCAGCTGGGATAGCCGTGCACTACTGCGCGGAGCAGTTTGAGAATGATGGAAGCCTCGCCGCGACGATTATCAAAAGCATGAAGCGCGCGATGGCCGGTGAGTACAGCCGCGAGCTCTCCGCGAAGGTCTTCGCTGGTCAGCGCCGTCTCGTTAGCCTCGGATTCCGTGTGGGTGGCACGCCAGGATATGGCTTACGGAGGCAACTGATTGATGAGACGCGCAAGCCCAAAGCCTTTCTGACGCGTGGCGAGCGGAAGAGCCTCATGTCCGATCGAGTCATCCTTGTACCAGGCCCGAAAGACGAGATTGAGGTCGTTCGCCGGATGTATCGGCTATTCGTTGTCGACGGTCTGAGTGAGTCGGAAATCGCGACCGCAATCAACGAGGAAGGGAGATCGAATGAACTAGGCGAACCGTGGAATCGGTGGACTGTCCACCAGGTCCTCACCAATGAGAAATATGTCGGCAACAATGTCTACAATCGTCGGTCCACAAAATTGAGAACAAGGCGCATTGTCAATCCGCCGGAAGCCTGGGTTCGAGCTGAAGGAGTCTTCGGGTCTATTGTAGAGCGAGCCTACTTCGACGCCGCACAACGGATTGTTGCAGACCGCGCGAGGCATTTGACGAGCGACGAGATGCTTGACCGACTTAGGTACCTGTTCAAACGGAATGGGTGGCTCTCGCGCCAGGCCATCGATGAGAGCGAGAACATACCCTCAAGCTCAAGCTATCGAGGCCGCTTTGGGACCCTGCTCAGGGCATACCAGCTGATCGGCTACGTACCCCGCCGGGACTACCGATACGTGGAGGCTAACCGTGCTCTGCGCAGGATTTATTCACGAACATTCGCTGGCGTCGTTGCCGAGATCGAGAAGATCGCGGGGTCGGTCGAGATTGACCCTCTGACGAGCCTCCTAATTATCAACGACGAGTTCAGCGCGTCGCTCGTCATCATTCGTTGTCGACACACGCGACACGGTAGACGCTGGGCCATCAGACTTGATACGGACTTGCGGCCGGACATCACCATCGTGGTTCGATTGGATGCGAGCAACAGAGAAGTGCTTGATTACTATCTATTTCCGCGCATTGACCTCAAGACACCGCTACTAAAGCTCAAGGAGGACAACAGCATCTTCATCGATGCCTATCGCAGCACAACGTTGGAAGCATTCTACCAACTCGGCGGACGCACGCAGCTAGGAGCGTAGCATGAGCGAAGTAGCCCAGGAAATCCGGATGGTTCCGATCGCTGCAATCAACGTGCTCAATCCTCGAGCGCGAAACAAGAAGGTGTTCAACGAAATTGTGACGAGCATCGCCAACTTGGGGCTCAAGAAACCAATCACGGTGGCGCGGCGGGACGATGGAGGAACTTACGATCTGGTTTGCGGTCAAGGGCGACTTGAGGCCTTCGTCGCACTTGGGCAGATTGAGATTCCCGCTGTCGTAATCGAAGCGTCCAAAGAGGACTGCTTCATCATGAGCTTGGCCGAGAATGTCGCTAGGCGGCAGCATTCGCCGCTCGAACTCATGCGCGAGATCGGTGCGCTTAGGAAACGCGGTTATTCCATTTCTGAGATCGCTGCAAAGACAGATTTCAGTTCGGAATACGTCCACTCGATCTGCAGTCTACTCGAACGGGGCGAGGAGCGGCTGCTCGTGGCGGTCGAGAAAGGTACAATGCCACACTCCATCGCGATGGAGATCTCCCGGGCGAAAGACGGCGATATACAACAAGCTCTGGCCGACGCCTACGAAACGAAAACGTTGCCCGGAAATCAGATATCGGCGATCCGCAAGATTGTTGAGATTCGCAATGCGCTTGGAAAATCCATGCAAGCCACGCGTCCTGCAAATCAGAGACCCCCGAGCAAGAAGGTTACAGCCGACGCCTTGGTCCGCGCCTACCGGAAGGAGGCGGAGCGTCAGAGACTCCTCGTAAGAAAGGCATCACTGGCCAACAGTCGCCTTCTGTTCATCGTCAAGGCCTTGCGAAAGCTGTTGTCTGAGGACCATTTCGTCACGCTGCTAAGAGCAGAACAACTGCACAGCGTACCTACTCCGTTGGCCGACCGCCTAGGACTGTCGGGAGGTCGATGATGTCCGATGTAAGGATTGCGTTCGAGCGGCGCATCGTAACGTTAGCGACCTCCTCGATCCTGCCCTCACGCATAACCACTGAAGCCATCAGGCAGGGCGCCAAGTATCGTCGCATCGCGGAATCTATCTCAGAGGTTGGGATCATCGAACCCCTGGTGGTCGCGCGGACCGGAGACGCCAAGGGCGAGTACTTGCTGCTCGACGGACACATTCGATTTGAGATCCTCTTGCAACGCGGCGAGATGAAAGTCCCGTGTCTTATCTCCGACGACGACGAAGGCTTTACATACAACAAGCGCATCAATCGACTTGCGACGGTTCAGGAGCACTACATGATTGTCCGCGCTCTTGAGCGGGGAGTGCCTAAGGAGAAGCTCGCTCGTGCCCTCGGGATAAGCTTAGGGGTCCTTCACCAGCGCAGTACGTTGCTGGAGGGGATTTCCGCGGATGTTGCCGAATTTATCAAAGACAACTCCGTCAGTTCTAGGACCTTCGAGATATTGCGGAAGATGAAGCCTAGACGCCAGCTGGAAGCTTCTCAGCTTATGGCGCTCGCTGACAACTTCTCCGCCAGTTATGCAAGCGCGCTCCTAGCGGCGACGGGTCAAAACGATCTGGCGAAGTCCGATCGACCCAAGAAGGTGAGCGGCATGACAGCGGAGCAAATGACACGGATGGAGCGCGAGATGGAAGGCTTGCAGCAGCAGTTCAAGGCCGCCGAGTCTGCTTATGGCGACGACGTCCTCCATCTTGTGATCGCCTCAGGATACCTTTCGAAGCTGCTGCGTAACAGAAAGATCGTGCAGTATTTGGATCGGCTGCATCCGGAGCTTGTCCCCGAATTCAAGGCCATCATTTCAGCGGTCTCCCTGGATCAAGCAGGTCAGGAGCAGGCCACTTCGTGAGGTGCTTGTCAGCCCGACTGGAAAGTCAAAGATGAATACGCGGTCGGCGGCTATGTTGACGCGCAGAACAGCTTCGGCGCTTTGCTGCGCAACAAGTACATCGTGATCATCAGATACCTCGGCGACGGACAACGGTCTGTGAGCAAGGCAGTGCTGCTGTGACACGCATGGCACTTGGGCTAGTCGCCTTCTTGCTTGGCGCAACGAAGACATCAGCCGAAGAGGCATGCATAAAATATCACAAGTGCATTTCGCTCGACGCGTTCAAGTGCGAAGAAGTCACGCGTAGTAGCCTCGTGCGCCGCCTCTGCTACGCCGAGCTACAGCGCTATTTGGTTATTTGGCTTGGGAAGAAGAGCACGCCGTACGATTACTGCGAGGGCGGTCCCGATGACCTGCGCGTCTTCAAGGACGCGGAGTCCATGGGCCGCTGCTAAAATGCCAATATTGAAGCAGGGGAGCCGCGCACGGTCCCTTGATGTCGGCTGAATTTTCAGAGGAGCTAGTGATGGCCGACAAATCCAACACACAACGCGCCAGTCGTTGGGAGTCGTCAAGATCGGCAACGACTTTATTCGGCCACTCGACAACCATAGCCCAAAGGCGCTTCAAATGGGTCAGCGAAGCACGCTCGACTCGTGTCAGGTGGCTTGAAGCCATATGGGGCAGCCCGAGCTACGCAGCTCGGTCTACTTGGAGAATCTACGAATCTCTGCCGCTCTCGCATCGTGACAATCAGCCTGCTCACCATCTCCGCACGGAGAGAAGCCATCTCATCCGTCTCAACGGAAAGCAGACCGACTTCGATATTTTAACGCTTCATTTCGTCGCGCAGCTCATTCGCCCAGATCTCTAGAAAAACGGCGGTACTGATCGCGCGCCGCCCAAGCGCGATGCGTGTCTGATTATGCTTCGGCGTCTTCATTATAGATGCTTGTCCGCGTCATGCTTGTTCGCGTATGCGGCTCTCGCTTACTGAGCAGACACAAGGCGTGCTGTCCGAGTGTAACCCCCCGGTGAAGGCCGCGGGTTAATGGCGCTTGGTGCGCTTGGCAGCGCGTTTTCGCGACCATTTCTTGGCGAGGGCCTCAACTTCGGCGGTGAGCCACTCGGCTTGGTCGGCGTTGGGATCGAAGTCGTCGCCGATCCACTCGGTGAGTTCGGCGTGGCGTTCGTGCTTGGGGTCCTTCAGCACCTCGAGAAGCTCGCCATAGCCCCACGGTCCGCCGCAGTCCTCGGGAGGGCAACGTCCGCTGACCTCGATCAAGCGCGGATAGAGCACGCCTGGCTTGGGATCGACGAGGCGCTCGATCTTGATGGTGTGCTCCCAGCCGTCGCCGAAGTCGTAAAGGTAGACCAGCTTCTTCGTTCCGACATCTTCGAGGATGTCGTCGAGCCGAGCCTTGCGTGCATCGAGGAACTCGCCGACGCCCCAATCTGCATCGGGATAAGGCGTGCTCCAGCCGACATCGCCTGCGCGCAGCTCGTAGAGATGGCTGTTGGTCCATCCCATCGCGGCCTGGATGATCAGGTGCAGGCGGTCGAGCTTGATGTCGAACGGCACTTCGACGCGGCGCAGAACCGCGGGCTCGACGTCATCGAGGGTGATCTTGAGGCGGACGATGCCGACAGTCATGCCACCAGTTTACGACGCTCCATCTCGGCGGCCCAGTTCCACGGCAAGAGTTCATCGAGCCTGTGGATGGCGTGATCGTTGATGCGGGCGAGCACATCGGCGAGCCAAGCTTGCGGATCGACGTCGTTGAGCTTCGCCGTCATGATCAGCGTTGCCATGACGGCGGCGCGGTCAGCCCCACGCTCGGAGCCGGCAAAGAGCCAGGATTTGCGCCCGAGCGCAAATCCCCGCAGCGCGCGCTCGGCCGCATTGTTGGTGAGGCAGATGCGGCCATCCTCGATGAAGCGTGCAAAGCGATCAAAGCGGCGCAGCATGTAGTCGATCGGCTTGGCGACCGCGGATGAGGTCGACAGGCGCGCGCGCTGCTCGCGCAGCCATGCCTCCAACGCCGCCAGCAGAGGCGCGCTCTGGTCTCGACGAACCCGAAGGCGCTCCTCGGCGCTTTGTCCATTGATGCCGCGCTCGATGTCGAACAGCGCGTCGATGCGCTTGACCGCTTCGAGCGCGATCGGCGAGATCGCGGCCGCGTTCCTGCCGCGCCGCGCATTGGCGGCGATGTCGGCGAGCTCGAAGAACTGCCGGCGCGCATGCGCCCAGCACAGGGCGGGCGTGATCGGTCCCCGCGCGCGCGAAGGATCGTACAGCTCATTGTAGCCGCCATAGGCGTCGGCCTGCAGGATACCGCTGAAGTCGCCAAGATGTCGGGCGGGATGCTCGCCGCGACGATCGCGCGAGGCGTAGTAGAGCGCCGCCGGTGGAGCGCGTCCGCCAAATGGCCGGTCGTCGCGGACATAAGCCCAGATGTGGCCCTTGATCGTCTGGCCCTTGGCCAGGATCGGCACGTTGGTGTCATCGCCGTGCAGCCGCGCGGCGGCAAGCACGTGGCGCTCGATCAGCCCATGGAGTGGCCGCAGCACGCTCGTGCAGATGCCGACCTGATCCGCCAGCGTCGACACGCTCAAATCGATGCCTTCCCGGGCGTAGCGTTCGCTCTGCCGGTTCAGCGGCTGATGCTGACCGAACTTCTCGAACAGGATCATGGCCAACAGGTTGGGGCCGGCAAAGCCGCGCGGCGTCGCATGGAATGGTGCGGGCGGCTGGGTGATCGTCTCGCAGTGGCGGCACGAGAACCTCTCGCGCACCGTCTGGATCACCTTCCACTGCCGCGGGATGACCTCCAGCGTCTCGGTGATGTCCTCGCCCAGCTTCGACAGCTTCGATGAGCCGCAGCACGGACAGCTCTCCGGCGCCGGGATCACGACGCGCTCGCGCGGCAGATGATCGGGAAACGGCTTGCGCGCTGGCCGCTTGCGCTGGAACGACTTTACAGTCTGCGTCTTTGCTGCCGCCTCCTCGGCCGCAAGTTCGTCCTCCGTCGCGGTGGCCTCCAGTTCTTCAAGCTGAAGCTCCATCTGCTGCAGGAGGCGCGCCTTGCGCTCCGAGCGTGTGCCGTAAAGCTGCCGCCGCAGCTTCTCGATCTCGAGCTTGCAACGGCTGATCAGCGCTTCCGTGGCAGAGAGGTCCGCCTGAGCGGTGGCAGCTTCAGCCTTGGCGCTCGCCGCTTCGGCTTGGGCGCTTGCGGCTTTGGCTTGAGCACTCGCCGCAGCCGCCTCCGCTTCCAGTCGTGCAGCGCGCTCGGCGAGGATCATCGCGTGCGCGGCGGCAAGATCGGCGGGGAGCGATTCAGGAGCGGTCACGCCGACGATGGAATCACATCCATCACCATCCGCAAGCCAAAAGCATCAGCCGACCGACGTCGGCCGCCACGTCTCCTGCGGATTGCGCCAATCGATGCCGGACAAGAGGTAGCCGAGTTGCGCCGGCGAGATCGCCACCACGCCGTCGGCAGGACTCGGCCACAAGAAGCGGCCCCGCTCCAAACGCTTCGTGAACAGGCACGCGCCCTGGCCGTCATGCCAGATCACCTTCAACAGATTGCCGCGCCGGCCGCGGAAGCAGAACAGATGGCCGCTCAAAGGATCGCGCCGCAGCACCTCCTGCACCTGCAACGACAGGCTCGCAAAACCCTTGCGCATGTCGGTGTAGCCGGTCGCAAGCCACACCCGCACGCCGGTCGGCAACGGGATCATAGTTGCTCCAGACCGCGCACGAGCCGAAGCAGAACGGCGACATCAATGCTCACCCCGACAATGAGGCGGCGGCCATTCGCCGTTACGATCTCGACGCGGCTTTCCTCCGACACACACCGTTCGCCCGTCGTCGCCAGTTCAGCCGCCACGATCGCCGGGACAAATCCCGTCGTCGCAGCTTCCGCCCCGAGCCGGCCTTCGCGCCAGGCTTTGCGCCAGTTCAGCAGGAGCTGGCGCGATATCCCATGCCGGCGCGCCGTCGCAGCCGTGAGGCGCGGCCCCGAAAGGCTCTCGCGCACGATCTTCAGCTTCTCGGCTTCCGTCCAGCGCCGACGCCGGCCGCTCTCCACCACCTCGAGCCGGCGCACCTGATGACTGTCAGTAAGGACGTCCATAAGGACAGTCAGCACCGCCTGCATCAGAGCTGCAAGGTGGCCTTCGGCGGAGGCTTACGTCCGAGTTAAGGGCGCGCATTCTCTCGGACTACTCGCTAAAATCGGCAAGGAGTTATGAGCAGAGCCGATAAATGCAGCGCGGTCGTCTGGACGACCTTCAGGCCTTTGTCGCCGTCGCGCGAGCGTGCAGCTTCACGAAAACCGCCGCCAAGCTCGGCGCTCAGCCGTCACGCCATGCCTTGCAGCTGTGGCAACACTCTGAAGCAGCGGGCGAACAGCTCGGCTTGTGTGGTGAGCCCGAGCTTCGCGTAGGCGCGCTTACGAAAGGTGATGATGCTGGCGGGCTGCACATGCAGGTCGAGCGCGATGCCCTCCGTCCTCATGCCCAGCAGGATTCGTGAGAGCACGGCCTGCTCGCGCGGTGTCAGTCGCTCATCCAGCAATCCCACCAGCCTGGTCACCAGCTCGTTGAAGTTGCCGGTCGCGAGCGCGGCTTCCAGCCGTTTGCGTCCGCCATGGATGCGCACCACGCTGGCCACAAGGCGCGCGATGTCGGTCAGACGCTGCAAATCCTGCTTGCTGAAGTGACCTGAACGGAGCGTCCTGTATGCGTTCACATAGTAGGCGGCATCGCCGGTGCGCCAGAGATACGAGATTTTATCGATGATCCCGACGGTCGTGTAGAAGTGCTGCTGATAGGCTCTTGTGCGCAGCCGCCGAGGATCGTGCCGCCGGACGATGATGCGTCGGCTGCGGTTCAGTCCCGTGAGCTCGGGAAAATTCGGATCGAATACGTGATGATGCGCGACGTAGTCGCGCGTCAGCGAACGAGCCTGGGAGAGATCGATGCGGCTCGTCACGGTGAGGGCGCGCAGTCCTTCGCCAGCACGATACGTCAGAACGGTGAGATGATCGACTAGCGCGACCGTGTTCACGGCCGCAAGCAATGCCGTGTCGAAGCGTGGCGTGCCGATTGTGCCGACCACCTCTGCAAAGGCGTCCAGCAGCTCTGGCCTGTCCAACGGCGTCTCCTTCCGCTGTCCCCTTTTAAGGGGATATCTCGCAACGATACTGCGGCCCAGTGTGAACCGCAAAGAAGGCGAGCAACGCCCCGGCGAGGGGAGGAGGCATGTTGGCGGACTTGGCGCAATTCGTGGGCTCTGGACTGACGCGTGGATCGATCTACGCGCTGGCCGGCATGGGTCTTGCGATCATCTACAACGCAAGCAACATCATCAGTTTCGCCCAGGGTGAGTTCGTGATGCTGGGCGGCATGTTGACGGCACTCCTGTTCGCTACCACTGGTCTGCTGCCGCTCTGGCTTGCGGTGCCGCTGGCGATCATTGCATCAACATTGGTAGGCATCGCCGTCTACCGGTTCGCGATTGAGCCTGCGCGACGGGCGAGCCTTGCGACGCTGATCATCATCACGATCGGCGCTTCGGTCCTGATCCGCGGTATCGTCGAGGTGACGCTCGGAAAGCGAGAGTTCGTATTCCCCGCATTCTCCGGCGAAAGCAGCGTGCAAGTGCTCGGCGCATCGCTCGCAAGCCAGAGCCTTTGGGTGCTTGGGACCCTCGCGGTCGTCGCGGCGCTGCTGTGGTGGTTCTTTGAAAAGACCCTGTTCGGCAAGGCGATGCGGGCGACGGCACAAAGCTCGCTCGCCGCGCAGCTCGTCGGCGTGGAAACCCGCCATGTTCTGCTTGTGAGCTTCGGTCTCGCGGCGGCGCTCGGCGCGCTTGCGGGAATCCTCATTACACCGATAACTCTGACGCGTTACGACCTCGGCATCATGCTCGGCCTGAAAGGCTTCGCCGCAACGATGCTCGGCGGACTCGGCAATCCGTTCGGGGCATTGGCAGGAGGGCTCGTGCTCGGCTTGGTCGAGGCTCTTGCCGGCGGGTACGTCTCGTCGGGATATCAGGATGCAGTTGCCTTCCTGATCATTCTCGTCGTGCTCATGATCCGCCCCGCAGGCCTGTTCGGCCGCGCCGCTGTTGATCGGGTATGAGCATGCGCCGGGCCGGCATTCCTATTCCAGTCATGTTCAACGGCGCGCCGCTCGGTCGGCTCGCTATTCTGGCAGTCTTGCTTGTCGTCCTGCCACTGACATTTCCCAATCCGTTCTTCTTTGACATCGCAGTCAAGGTCGGTCTGAGCGCCACCGTCTGCGTCGGGCTCAACCTGCTGTCAGGCTATGCCGGACAGGTCAGCCTTGGGCACGCGGCGTTCTTCGCGCTCGGCGCCTATGGGACGGCAGCGCTCACAATGAAGCTCGGCGTGCACGGGCTCGCCGCTGCTCCGCTCGTCGCCGCGATGGTGGGCTTGTTCGCCTTCGCGATTGCCCGTCCCATCCTGAGGCTGAAGGGACACTATCTCGCAATGGCGACGCTGGGATTCGGCATCATCGTATCGATCGTGCTGAACCGCGAAATCTGGCTGACCGGCGGCCCCGACGGCTTGAGTGTGCCCGCAATGCGCTTCGGCGATCTCCGCGTCCACGCCATCGAGGCCTGGTACTGGATCGTTGCGGCCGTTCTCGTCGCCGTGGTGTGGCTGTCGGAGAACCTGATCCACTCGCCGGCCGGTCGTGCCCTGCGCGCGCTTCACTCGTCCGAGATCGCGGCGGCCACCGTCGGCGTCGATGTACCGCGAACGAAGGCGCTCGTATTTGCGCTCTCGGCCGTCCTGGCGAGCGTCGCCGGCTCGCTGTTCGTGTTCGCCGAACGCTTCATCACGCCTGCGGATGCCGGCTTTCTGAAGTCGGTCGAATTCCTCACCATGATTGTGTTCGGGGGGCTCGGCTCCACCTATGGCGCGCTGGTCGGTGCGGCGGTCCTGACCGCGCTGCCGCAGCTCGTGGCGGCATTCGCCGAATTCAAGCATGTCGCCGTCGGCGTCATCCTGATCGCCACCATGATCTTCATGCCCCGTGGAATCGTGCCCACGCTGGCAGACGCCGCGAAGCGGGGCAGGGCTCGATGATCTCCACGGCACAGCTCAGGATCGAGCCGGCCCCGGTGTGCGAGCCCGCGCGTCCGCTGCTGGAAGTCCGCGGCCTTTCCCGCGCGTTTGGCGGTGTGAAGGCGGTTGATGATGTCAGCTTTGCCGTGATCGGCACTCGCATTCACGCCCTGATCGGGCCGAACGGCGCAGGCAAGACCACCCTGTTCAATCTGGTTGCGGGCGTGATCGCGCCATCGGCCGGCCGGGTCCTGCTCGGCGAATGCGAGGTCACGGAGTTGTCCACTGCGGAACGTGCTCGCGCCGGACTGCAACGCACTTTCCAGAATCTCCAGGTCTTCTCAGAACTGACGGCGCTCGAAAGCGTCATGTTGGGAGCTCATCTGCGTTCAGAGGCGAGCTTCCTCAAGGCACTGTTCAATACGCCGAGCGTTCGCCGTTCCAACGCGGAAGCGCATGATCGTGCGGAGGCGTTGCTCGTTCGCGTCAGGATTGAGAGCTATCGGCACGTTCGGCCCGATGCGATGCCCTATGGCGCGCTGAAGCGGCTCGATATTGCCCGTGCGCTTGCAGCCGACCCGAAGCTTCTGCTGATGGACGAGCCGGCGGCTGGTCTGAATCCGGCTGAGACCGCCGCGATGCGCGATCTCATCGCGGACATCGCGCGTGACGGCGTGACCGTGCTTCTCGTCGAGCACGACATGAAGCTGGTGATGAGCGTCGCCGAGGTGATCGTGGTGCTCGACTACGGTCGAAAGCTTGCAGAAGGAGGACCGGACGAGATCCGGCGCAATCCGGAGGTGATCCGCGCCTACCTTGGCGGTGGCACAACGCGCAGGAGGCAGCGATGAGTGCTGCGCTGCTGCAGGCCAGGAACATCGTTGCCAGCTACGGCCGCGTTCGAGCGCTATCGGACGTGTCGATCCAGGTCGGCGCCGGCGAGCTCGTCGCGCTTGTCGGAGGCAATGGCGCCGGCAAGACAACCCTGTTGCGCTGTCTGTCCGGCGTGCAGCCGATCGACAGCGGAACGCTGTTGTTCAACGGAGGCGATATCAGCCGTGTGCGGCCATCGGGCCGTGTTGGCCTTGGCATCGCACAGGTGCCGGAAGGGCGGCTGGTGTTCCCTCAGTTGACCGTGCAGGACAACCTGCTGCTCGGCGGATATCGGCGCGGTCGGGACTGTCTCTCCGCCGGCCTTGAACGTGCCTTTGCCATGTTCCCCGTCCTGGCCGAGCGCCGACAGCAGCTGGCGGGCACGCTATCCGGCGGTCAGCAGCAGATGCTCGCGCTGGGACGCGCTTTGATGTCGGCGCCGAGGCTGCTGCTGCTCGACGAACCCTCGATGGGTCTCGCGCCGATTGTGGTCGACCAGATCTTCGACGTGATCGAAGAGCTTCGCAACCAGGGCACGACCATTCTGCTGGTCGAGCAGAATGCCAACGCCGCGCTCGCGCTCGCCGATCAGGCCTACGTCATCGAGACCGGCCGCATCGTGCTCGCCGGCACCGGTTCGGATCTGCTGGAAGACCGGCGGGTCCAGGAAGCCTACCTGGGAATCTAGACGCATGGCCACGCTGGAACTCGTTGCGATCGATGTGCGCCCCGGCGCCGCAATGGACAGCCAGTCGGGCCTCGCGATGTTGCGGCCGCGCATCTGGGGAGCCTTTGCCCGGCCTGAGCGGGCGAGAACGGCAGCCATTATCATTCATCCGACAAGCAACTTCATGGGCCACTATTTGATCAGCCCGCTGGCGGAGCGCGGGATCGCCACGCTCGGCCTGAATACGCGCTATCTCGGCAACGATGCGGTGCTCGTGCTCGAGCGCGCTATCCAGGATCTCGGCGCCGGCGTCAAATGGCTGCGTGCGGCGGGGTTCGAGCGCGTGCTGCTGATCGGCAATTCCGGGGGCGGCGCGCTGGTGAGCTTCTATCAGGCGCAAGCCGAGGTACTCACGATCGAGGACACGCCTGCGGGCGATCGCGTCGACCTCATGCCGGACGATCTGCCGCCCGCGGATGCGATTGCACTGAACGCGGCGCACCTCGGGCGCTCGCGGTTGATGGATACGTGGATCGATCCGGCCGTCATCGACGAGGGAGATTTGCTCGCGTCCGATCCCGCGCTTGACATGTTCAATCCGGAGAATGGCCCTTCCTATTCGCCGGAATTCATGGCGCGGTATCGTGCTGCGCAGAAGGCGCGCAATGCGCGCATCGAAGAGTGGGCTCGCCGCAGGCTTCGCCAGCTACGGGCTGTGTCCGGCGGGCCCCCGGACATGGCCTTTGTCATCCAGCGCACGCTCGCCGATCCGCGCTGCCTCGATCCAGCGCTCGATCCGAACGATCGCATTCGGGGCACGTCGGTCTGGGGACCGCCGCGGGCGCAAAACTACGCGGCCAACAGCATGGGGCGCTACACCTCGCTCACCGGCTACCTCAGTCAATGGTCGCAATCGAGCAGGGGCGATGGCCCCGCCAATCTCGCTCGCACCTCGGTGCCGGTGCTGCTGCTCGAGCATACAGCCGATGCGTCGGTGTTTCCGTGCGACAATGACGCATGGGCGCAGGCGGCGGATGGTCGGATCGACCGTCACGCCCTGCGCGGCGGCAACCACTATCTCGCCGGCCAGCCGGAGCTCGTCACCGAAGCCGCGGACAGGATCGCGGCGTTCGTAGAACGCCTTTGATTGTAGAGAGGGAGGTAATCAGCAATGCGAATGACATTCTTCGCCGTACTGGCGGCCGTCACTGCCATGACCGCAAGTCCGGCATCCGCGCAACAGACCATCAGGATCGGCGCGTTCCTGTCGGCCACCGGACCAAGCTCGTTCCTCGGCGATCCGGAGATGAAGACGCTGAAGCTGTATGTCGACCGCATCAACAAGGCGGCGGGCGTGAAGGGACGTCAGCTCGAGCTGACGGCATATGACGATGCGGGGGATACCTCGCAGGCGCGCTCCTTTGCGCTGCGGCTCCTGAACCAGGACAAGGCAGTCGCCGTGATCGGCGGAACCATCACCGGAACGACAATGGCCGCCGTGCCGGTGTTTGAGGACAACGAGATCCCGTTCATCTCGCTCGCGGGCGCGATCACCATCGTCGAGCCGGTGAAGAAATGGGTCTTCAAGACTCCTGCCACCGATCGCACCGCGGTCCTGCGCAGTTTCGAGCACATGAAGTCGAAGGGTCTCGTCAAGGTCGGCATGCTGAACGGTTCGGACGGCTACGGTCAATCGGGACGCGAACAGGCGCTCAAGGCGGCAAAAGAGCTCGGAATCGAGATTGTCGCCGACGAGATCTACGCACCGACCGACAGCGATATGACGGCGCAGCTGACCCGCATCCGCAACGCCAACGCCCAAGCCATTCTCAACTTCGGCATCGGCGCAAGTCCGAGCATTATTGCGCGCAACGTCAAGCAACTTGGGCTCACCACTCCGCTCTATCTGTCGCCGGCGATCGCGTCGAAGACGTTCCTCGACAACACGGGCGCAGCCGCGGAAGGCGTGTACGTGCCGGTCGCATCACTGCTCGTCGCCGACAAGCTGCCGGACTCCTCGCCGCAGAAGAAGATCGCACTCGAATACAGGAACGTCTACCAGACTGCGCTGAAGGAGCCCGCCTCTTATGGCGGAGGCGCGGCTTACGACGCGCTGATGATACTGGTCGGCGCCATCGAGCGAGCGATCGAAAGTGGCGGCAAGCTCACGCCCGGCGGAATCCGCGATGAGATCGAGAAGACGCGGAACTTCGTCGGTATCAATGGCATCTTCAACATGAGCGCGAAGGATCATCTCGGTCTCGACAGCTCGGCCTTCATCATCGCTGTCGTGAAGGACGGCGACTGGCATCCGGCGCAGTAAACGACGCAAGGAGCCTGCAATGGCCATCGGCCGCAGCATCTATCACGATTTCCCGACGTATCCGTTCCTCCGCCCGCCCGCGCTCGATGGTACGATCGAGCGGAGGCCGGTTGTCATTGTCGGTGCCGGCCCGGTCGGGCTGACGATTGCGGTGGGCCTGGCCCGATACGGGATTCCGGCGGTGGTGCTGGAGCCGCGCGACTCGGTGAGCTTCGGCAGCCGGGCTGCCTGCATTTCGCGTCGCAGTCTCGAAATTTGGGACCGCTTCGGCGTTGCCCGTCGGCCGCTGGAAAAAGGCCTGTCCTGGACCGGCGGGCGGAGTTTCTGGCACGGACATGAGGTGCTCAACTTCCACATGCCTGACGACGAAGATCAGAAGCTTCCGCCGATGATCAACCTTCAGCAGTGCTACGCCGAGCAATACCTCGTCGATGCGCTTGAAACGTGCCCGGACTGTACCATCCGCTGGCACAGCCGGCTGACCGGCGTGCGGCCATCGCAGGATGGCGTCAGGCTCTCGGTCGAGACGCCCGAAGGAAGCTACGAGCTCGATGCCGACTGGGTTGTAGCGGCCGACGGCGCGCGCAGCTTTGTCCGCCAGGCGCTTGGTCTCAGAATGGAGGGCACCTCTTACGAAGGGCGCTATCTGATCGCCGATATAAAGCTTCGTTCGGACCACCCGACGGAGCGGCGAGCCTGGTTCGATCCGCCCTCGAATCCTGGCTCGACGGTGCTGATGCATCGCCAACCCGACGACGTGTGGCGGATCGACTATCAGCTTCGCGACGAGGAGGATTCGGCGACCGAACTGCAGGAGGAGCGCGTCCGCGCGAGGATCGATGCGCATCTTTGCATGATCGGCGAACGGCAGGACTACGAGCTGATCTGGATCAGCCTCTACAAGGCGCACTGCCTCACGCTGGATCGATATCGGCACGGGCGCATCCTGTTCGCCGGCGACGCCGCCCATCTTGTGCCGATCTTCGGGGTGAGAGGCATGAACTCCGGCGTGGACGATGCAGGCAACCTCGTATGGAAACTGGCCGCGGTCATCCAGGGCCGGGGTGGCGACGGATTGCTGGACAGCTACTCGCACGAGCGCGTTTTCGCGGCGCACGAAAATATCGCTCAGGCACGCAAGAGCACGCTCTTCATGACGCCTCCGACGCAGGGCTTCGACTTGCTTCGTCAGGCGGCCCTCAGTCTCGCCGTTTCGCACGATTTCGCGCGCCCTCTCGCCAATCCGCGTCAGACGACGGCGATCACGTTTGCATCTTCGCCGATCCAGACCGCGGAGCACGAGCAATGGCGGAACGGCGCCGGCGTCGGTGCGACGGTGCCGACGTTTCCCGTCGAGGTCCGCGAGAATGGGCAGGTCACCCAACGGTATCTTGCGGACACGATCGGGCTTGATCCGACGGTGATCGTTTTCGCCGGCGACGAGGCAGCCATCGCCCATCTGCAGAAGGTATCTTCGTGCGATCGACTGAAGATTGTCGTTCTGCGGCCGGACGCGCCAATCTGCAGCGACGAGATGGCCGTCGATTATCGGCGCCGCGCTTCCCCGCTGCTTGGTCTCGATATAGCCGGCGCCGGGTACCTCGTTCGTCCCGACGGCCACATTGCGGCGCGGTGGCGGCAGTTCGAGGCCCCGCGGTTCGATGCGGCGCTCGCGCGTTCTCTTGCGAGGGGAGGCTGATCATGGTGGCCGGCCTCAAGGTGCAGGATCTCGAGGATGTCTGGGATCGCCTCGCCGAAGCGGTCGACCGCGCGGGCCCGGGTAAGGAAGCCCTCTTTCTCGCGAAGCTTGCGCTGCTGCTCGCGAATGCGATCGGCGACAAGAACGCGATCGATCGTTTCGTTGCAACTGCTCTGGAGGACCTCACATGAGCTTTACAGTCAACAAACTGAATCACTTCGCCTACCGCTGTCGCGACGCGGAGGAGACGCGCAAGTTCTACGAGGATCTTCTCGGTCTGCCGCTGGCCCACATCATTCGCGCCGATCATGTGCCGAGCACGGGCGAGTACAATCCCTATTGTCACGTGTTCTTCAAAATGGGCGACGGCTCCTTCATCGCCTTCTTCGATCTGGGTGATGATGTGACGCCCGAGCCTTCGCCCAACACGCCGGCCTGGGTGAATCATCTCGCGCTCGAAGTCAGCTCGATGGACGATCTGCTGGCCGCAAAGAAGCGATTGGAGGGTGCGGGCGTTCCGGTGCTAGGGGTGACCGATCATCACATCATCAAGTCCATCTACTTCTTCGATCCGAACGGGCTGCGCGTCGAGCTGACATGCTGGTCCGTCGACGAAGAGTTCATGAATGAGGAAAGCAAGTCGGCCCACGAGCGGCTGAACGAGTGGACCCGCGACAAACAGCGGCGGCTCGAGGGCGCAGCGACATCGAACGTGACAATCTGGCCGGGAAGCAGCCCTACTGGGTAGTCGTCCCTCGTCGTCACGGGGAGATCATGACGAAGGTGCTTCGGCAACGAGGCCAGTTGGCATCACGGTCAGACTTCGATCGTCAACCGCGGGAAAGCGCCTCAAACGGAGCGCGGTCGCTTGCACTGGACAAGGACGTCGCGTGTCGCGCTCATGACCAGTCAGTCGAGCCGGGAGCGTCCTCGACCGCGTGCCGCAGCCACACTCCCGCCTTCAGGCGTCTCGCAACCATGAGCCGGAGCGTTTGTCCGGCGCCGGGGCGCTCGCCGTGGGCACCATCGTAGTCGAGGATGATTGGCGTTCCTGCCAGACCGTCGACGAGCAGGGCAAAGGCCGGCGAAGACTGGCGGCGGTGAGAATGGTAGAGGTGGTAGCCTGACCAGGGCTGGCACCACTCCTCAAGCGCTCGCCTGAGGCGGCCCTAGGCCAGATAAGGCTGCGCAATGTCCTCCGGCACGACGACGAGCCGAGCCCGGCAACGGCGGCATCCAGCGCGTGGAAGATGCCGTTGAAGACGAGCAAGGCCCTCGACGCGTACTTTCAGATCCTGCCAGTCCTTCTCGAACTCCCGAACGCAAGTGCCGGCATAGGTCGGCTAGCACAGGTTGACGCAATTGTCCGTCGATCAAGTCCTGCGGCGTTCGCGGTACCGCTCGCTTCGCAAAGTAGGATTGGTCCTGGCCACGGCGGAGCGGATGTTGGGTCCGATCCGCACCGCGATCACGTCGTAGGGGCGCCAGCGGCCTCGATCTCGACGACGCGCGTCGGAATTGCCGGCACGGCCTCACGATTACGAACAGTACGAATGTCCTTTTGGAAGCCGCCTACCACCGCGCGGCATTTCGCTCCAGTGCCGGATACAGCGCTAAACGCTGGGTACATTGACGGGTACACTGGAAGATCGTCGTTAGAAAAATGATGCTATTCCAATCAGATAGAGGGAAATTCGATTCCGCCCCTAGCACCATTCGTCAGTCTAGTCTCGTTCTTTGTCGTCCGCACTCGTCCGCCGATCCTAATTGGCTTGTGTTCTCAATGCGAGCCTGACTGCACGTCGTCATCTCCGGTGCTGGCACCTGCTCACGAGTTTGCGCTTGGCTAGCTGATGCGACGGATGGCCCGTTACTGACGTCACCGCGCGATGCGTCAACGATCGCGAGATCCGATGGCAAAACGCAAACTGAAGCGAGCCGCCCGCCGCCGCCGCGCCGCCAAGCAGGTCAGCATGGCACAAGTTGCGCGGCATGCCGGCGTCTCACTCATAACAGTGTCGCGCGCGCTGCGGCAGCCCAATCAGGTCAGTGAGGCGACGAGGCGGCAGGTCGAAAGCGCAATGGACAAGCTCGGCTATGTGCCGAACCTTATCGCTGGCGGACTAGCGGCGACCCGCACCCGCATCATCGCAGCGATCGTGCCATATATCCGACACGGCGTCTTTGCCGATGCATTACAGGGGCTGACCGATACGCTCGAGCGCAATGGCTACTGCGTTCTGCTCGGCAACAGCGCCGGGTCGACTGAGCAGGAAGAGGCGATTGTTCGGATCCTCCTCGGACATCGTCCGGCCGGCTTCGTGACGCAAGGAGCGGACCACACCGCTGCCACGCGACAACTGCTCCGAAAAGCAAATATTCCCGTCATCGAGATGGGCACGCTACCCGCGGAGCCGATCCAGGTGGCCGTCGGATATTCGAACGAGGCTGCAGCCGGAGAAATGACCCGTTACCTCATCGCCAAGGGGCATCGGTCGATAGGATTCGTGAATGCGCACCCCGATCGGAACGATCGGGCGGCCGCCCGCCTGCGAGGTTACAAGACTGCGCTGCACGAGGCCGCCATCGAGGCCGACCCGCGACTAATGAAGGAGACTAGCTTCGATATCCGCGAAGGCCGGCTCCTGCTTGACTACTTCACGGGCCTCCCCAAGCCGCCCACTGCAATCTTCTGCGCGTCGGATCTCTGGGCTGTCGGCATGATCGGCGAATGTGCCCGCCGAGGCATTGCGGTGCCCGGCGATCTCGCCATCGCCGGCTTCAACGATCAGGAAATCGCGTCCGAGATTTCACCTTCGATCACCACGATCCGCGTGCCGCGTTATGAGATCGGCCGGGTAGCAGGGAAGATGATCCTGGACCGGATCGCAGGAGTCGAACCTGACACTCACAGCATCGATGTCGGCTTCGAACTCGTCAGTCGTCAGAGTGCCTGAGGGTACGCAGTTTGCGTTCACGCGAGCGCGCCGATGCGGTCGCCGATCTTGCGCGACCATCGATTGGCGTTGTTGTCGGCGGCGTCAGCAGCGCCGTCGCGCGTCGCTGCCTTTGAGGTGCTCGGCAAAGATGGCAACACGCGGGCTAGCGGGCGCTCCGACCAACGCAAGTCGATCATCTGCGCACGACCGAGTTTTCGGTGATCGTCGAAGGACTATTCTAGATAATATCTTTGACGCGGTCCCAAGTCGACGCCATATGCGCCTCGAGCGCGCGCGCCAGACGATCCCCTTCGCGCGCCTCCAGCGCCGCGATGATCTCCTCATGATCCGAAACCGCGCCGGCCCATTTCTCGTGTCGCTCGTTGCCGATGTAGCGAATGCGCTTGAAGCGCGCCTGCAAAGTGCCGTGCACGGAGAAGAGCGTCTCGTTGCGGCAGCTGCGCAGGATCGAGGAGTGGATCTCCTGGTTCAGCTTGAAATACGGCAAGCGATCACGCGCCACGTAGAGCCGCATCATTTCATCGTGCAACGCGCGGATCGCGCGGATCTCGGTGTCGGTCGCGTTGGCGCAGGCGAGTCGGCCGGCGAGCGCTTCGAGACTGCCGAGCACGATCAGGCTGTCCTGCACGTCCTTGGCGGAGAAGCGCCGCACGATCGCGCCGCGCGTCGGGACGAGCTCGATCAGTCCTTCGCTGGCGAGAAATTTGAGCGCCTCGCGCAGCGGCGTGCGTGAAACGCCGAGGTCGGCACCGAGATTCCCCTCGTGGATGCGCGCGCCGGGCTCCAGCCTGCCCTCGATGATCATGTCACGCACGCGCGTGACGATCACGTCATGCAGATTTTGCCGGACGATCGGGCGCCGCTCGGACGCATCAACATCGCTCATGAGGCGCCGAAACCTGCCCTTCGCGTTTTGATCGAACCACCGGATCGCACGAATGTGCCCGTTGACAATTCTGCATGCTGCATACAGCATGCAGTCAGCTTCGTCGAGAGGCACACGTTTAATAAGAGCGCGGGGGCGGGTTCGGCTGCTGCCGCCGCGGGAGGCGCGATGCGGTCCGATCGAGATCGCCGCGCGGGGGGAGCGTTCCGGGTGGCGCGTATCGGATTCATCGGCATTGGCACCATGGGACGCGGGATGGCCCGCAACCTCCTCCGCGGAGGCCACCAGGTTGCGGCCTATGACGTCCGACGCGCGGCCGCGGAGGAGATCGTCGCGGACGGCGCGGGGGTCGCGGCCTCGGTGGCGGAAGCGTCGCGCTCAGCCGACATCGTGATCACGATGCTGCCGGACACGCCGCAGGTCGAAGCAACCGTGTTCGCCCCCGGCGGCATTCTGGAAACGCCGCCGGCCGGCAAGCTCATGATCGACATGAGCACGATCTCGCCGCAGGCGACGCAAAAGATGAGCGCCGCCCTCGCCGGCGTCGGCGTGACGCTGCTCGATGCGCCGGTCTCGGGCGGCCCGATCGGCGCGAAGAACGCGACCCTCTCGATCATGGTCGGCGGTCCCGAGGAGGCGGTTGCGCGCGTGCGGCCGGCCTTCGACGCGATGGGCAAGACGATCGTGCACGTCGGCGCGTCCGGTGCTGGCCAGATCGCCAAGCTCTGCAATCAAGTGATCGTCGGCATTAATTTGCAAGGCGTCTGCGAAGCGTTCGCGCTCGGCCGCGCGGCGGGCGCCGATCTGGTGAAGCTGCGCGAAGCTATGCTCGGCGGATCGGCCGCCTCGTGGATGTTGCAAAATCTCGGACCCGCCATGATCGAGAAGGACGATCGGGCGGGCTTTCGCATCGATCTGATGTTGAAGGACCTGCGCCTCGCCGGCGAGCTCGCCTTCGCGCTCGGCCTGCCATTGCCCGGAACCGGTCTTGTCACCAGCCAGTACCTCGAGGCGAAAGCGCATGGCGAGGGGCACAACGGCAATCAGGCGCTGTTTCGCGTCTACGACCGCATGTCCGGGCAGGACACGTGAATGGCCAAAGCGCGCCTCGGCTTCATCGGTCTCGGCCTGATGGGCACGGCGATGTCACTGCGCCTGCTCGAACAGGGCTGGCGGCTGACAGTGTGGAATCTCGAGTCGGAGCGCATACCGCCAGTCATTGCCGCCGGCGCGACGGCCGCGGCGTCGCCTGCGGCGGTGGCCGACGCGAGCGACATCGTCTTGATGTGCGTGCTGCACACACAGGCGGTCGAAGACTGTGTCTTCGGCGCCGGTGGTATCGCGCGTGCCAATGTATCCGGCAAGATCCTGGTCGATCATTCGACCGCTAATCCGAAAAGGACGGCCGAGCTTGCCGCGCGACTGCGGCGTGATCACGCGATGGCCTGGATCGATGCGCCGGTCTCGGGCGGGCCGGTCGCGGCGCGCGCCGGCACCCTCACGGTGATGGCCGGCGGCGACGCCGCCGACGTCGCGTCGGTTCAAAACGTGATGGCGGATCTTGCGGCGAACTTCACCCACATGGGACCGAACGGCGCCGGGCAGATGACGAAGGTCATCAATCAGGCAATCGTCGGCACGAATTACGTGATGATGGCGGAAGCACTGGCGCTCGCCGAAGCTTCCGGCATCGATGCGGCGCGGCTGCCACAATGCCTCGCGGGCGGCCACGCCGACAGCGAATTGCTGCGCCAGCTCTATCCGCGCATGCAGGCGCGCGAGTTCACGCCGCCGCGCGCCTATGCGCGCCAACTCCTCAAAGACATGCACGCGGTCGGAGACACGATCGGGGCGCTCGGTCTCGCGCTGCCGCTGGTTGGCGCGGCGATCCGCCAACATGAGGCTTTCGTCGGCGACGGCAACGAGATGATCGATCCGGCCGCCATCGGCCGGCTGTACCAGCGCAAAGACGGCGAATGAATCAAGAAACAGACAAAGGGAGGAAATCGTGAAGTCACTGAACCTGGTGCGCGGCGCAATGATTGCCGCGCTCGCGCTGATCGCGGCTGGCACGGTCTCTAAGGCCGACCTGCTCGATGACATCAAGCAGGCGAAGAAGATCCGCATCGCGATCGATCTCGGCCTCGCGCCCTACGGCATGACCGACGACAAGATGCAGCCGACCGGATCCGACGTCGAAACCGCGCGCCAGCTCGCGAAGGATCTTGGCGTCGAGTTCGAGCTGGTGCCGACCACGGGCGCCACGCGCATTCCGTCGCTGCAATCCGGCAAGGCCGATCTGGTCATCTCCACGCTGTCGGTGACGGCCGAGCGCGCCAAGGTGATCGACTTCTCGCTGGCGTACGCGACGCTGCGCACTGTGCTCGCCGGCGTGAAGGGCATCCCTGCGAAGTCGATCACGGACCTCGATGGCAAGACGGTCGGAACCACGCGCGGCACGACCCACGACACGTATCTCAGCCAGAACGTCAAGAACGCCAAGATCGTGCGCTACGAGGACGATGCGACCACTGCGCAGGCCTTCGTGAGCGGACAGATCGACCTGTTCACCACCGCCGAGCTGCTGCTTGGACCGATCGCACAGAAGAATCCGAGCCGCCAGCTCGAGCTAAAATTCGTGCTTGAGACCTTCAAGCTCGCGGTCGGCGTACGCAAAGGCGAGCCGCGCCTGCTCGAAGCTGTCAATGAATGGATCAGGACCAATCTGAAGAACGGCAAGCTCAACGAGATCTACAAGAAATATCACGGCAACGAGCTGCCCGACGTGATCCTGAAGGACAGCGTGTGAGCGCGAACGAGAGCCAGCCGGAGACCCTCATGAAGACCTCTCACCTCGCGTGCTTCGCCCTGACCGCCCTGCTCACGTGTCTCGCATTCGGCGCGCCCGCCAGGGCCGACACGCTCGATGACATTCGCCAGGCCAAGAAAGTCCGGATTGCGATCGATCTTGCGATCCCGCCGTTCGGCATGTCGGACGACAAGATGCAGCCGACTGGCTCCGACGTCGACGTCGCCAAGCTGCTGGCCAAGGACCTCGGCGTCGACCTCGAGATCGTGCCGACCACTGGGCCGACGCGCATCCCGTTCCTGCAGACCAACAAGGCGGATCTCGTCATCTCGACGCTGTCAATCACACCGGAGCGCGCCAAGGTCATCGATTTCTCGATCCCATACGCGGACCACCTCTCGGTCGTTGCGGCGTTGAAGCCCCTGGAGATCAAGAGCTACGCCGACCTCGACGGCAAGCGCGTCGCGGTCGTGCGCGGCACCACGCAGGACACGGATCTGACTGCTCAGGCGAAGGGCGCGCAGCTCGTGCGCTACGAGGACGATGCCACCATGGCGCTCGCGGTCGCCTCCGGCCAAGCCGATATTCTGGCCACGGCGCGCTCGCTCCTGCCGGCGATCAACAAGAAGAATCCGGCGCGCACGGTCGAGCCCAAGATCGTGATGCAGACCTTTCATCTCGCGATCGGCATGCGCAAGAACGAGCCGCGCCTGCAGGAATGGGTCAACGGCTGGGTGAAGGCCAATCTGAAGAGCCGCAAGCTCGACGAGATCTACAAGGCGTATCACGGGGTCGGCGTGGCGGCCGACATTCTCAAAGCCGGGGATTCGTGATCCCATGGCAACGCAATCGCTGCGACGCCCGCGCATCGGCGTCCTGCTCGGCGATCCGAGCGGCATCGGCCCCGAGATCGTCGTGAAGATGCTGGCGCGGCCGCAGAACTATGAGCAGGCCGATGTCGTCATCCTCACCGACCGCTCCATGCAGGAGGCCGGCGAGGCTGTCGCGAAACTGCGACTGACGCCGCGGATCGCGGAGAGCTGGGAAACATTGCACGCTGCGCCGGGTCAAGCGACGCTGATGCCACTCGCGCTCATTCCGGCCTCCGAGATCGTCATCGGCGAGGCCCGCGCCGCCTCCGGCCACGCCTCGATGAAGAGCATCGAGGCCGCCGTCGCGGCCGCGAAGGTCGGCAGGCTCGACGGATTCGTATTCGGTCCGCTCAACAAGCATGCGATGCACCTTGCGGGCCTCGGCCACGAGGACGAGATGCGCTTCATGAAGGCGCTGTTCGGCCACACCGACACGATTTCGGAGTTCAACATCACCGGTGCGCTGTGGACCTCGCGCGTGACCTCGCACATCCCGCTGAAAGACGTCTCGAGCCACATCACGTTCGAGGGCGTGTGCGAGGCGATCCGCATCCTCGACGCGGCGCTGAGAGATTCGGGTTTGGCGCGACCGCGTATCGCGGTCGCCGGGCTGAACCCGCATGCGGGTGATGGCGGCGCGATCGGGCGCGAGGAGATCGAGGTGATCGGCCCCGCAGTGCAAGCGATGCGGCGCGCCGGCATCGATGCGATCGGCCCGCTCTCGCCCGATACGATGTTCCTGACTGCGAAGCGCGACGGCCTCAACGGCGTCGTCTCGATGTATCACGATCAAGGCCAGATCGCGATGAAGCTGCTAGGCTTCGGCAATGGCGTGACGCTGCACGGCGGACAGCCGGTGCCGATCACGACGTGTGCCAGCGGCTCCGCCTTCGACATTGCCGGCAAGGGCATCGCCAACGCCGAGGGTATCCAGGCCGCCTTCGACGTCTGCGTCGGCATCGCGCAGGCGAGGATCGCAAAGCGCGCGGGCCACTGACGATGCCGCAGCGCCTCACCATCGTCGACGCGCACCAGCACTTCTGGGATCCGCAGCGCAACTATCATCCCTGGCTCGCCGACAAGCCGGTCACGTTCCGCTACGGCGACTACAGCGCGCTCAAGCGCCGCTATTTGCCGGACGACTATCTCAAGGACGCGCGCAACTACCGCGTGGCCGGCACGGTCTATATCGAAACGGAATGGGACCCGCGTGATCCGGTCGGCGAGATGCGGTACGTCGCGAAGCTGCGGCAGGATTTCGGCTATCCGTCGGTCGCCATCGCACAGGCTTGGCTCGACCGTGCTGACGCAATCGCAGTGCTGGAGCAGCTTGCGACCTTCCCATTCGTGCGCGGTATTCGCCACAAGCCGCGCGCCAACGCGACGCCGCGCGGCGGCACGTCCGGCGGCATGACGGATGCGAAATGGCGCGAAGGCTACGCGGCGCTGGCGCGCACCGGCCTGCATTTCGAGCTGCAGACACCATGGTGGCACCTACATGAAGCGGCCGATCTTGCGCGCGCCTTTCCGGACACGCGGATGGTGCTCAATCATACCGGCCTGCCGGCAGAGCGCAGTCCGGGCAAGCTCGCGGCATGGCGCGGCGCGATGCAGACGCTTGCCGCCTGCCCGAATGTCGCGGTCAAGATTTCCGGAATCGGGGTGCCTGGCTCGCCTTGGAGCGCGGACAACAACCGCGCGGTGGTGCTGACTGTCATCGAGCTGTTCGGGCCGCATCGCTGCATGTTCGCGAGCAACTTCCCGGTCGACAGCCTGTGCGGCTCGTTTGACGATATCTACGGCGGCTTCGACGCGATCACGCGCGATCTTACGGCGCACGAGCGACAGGCAATGTTCGGCGAGAACGCGATCCGCATCTACGCGATCCCGCCCGGCGCGCTGCGCGCACCGCCGGCGGCGTGAACCAACGCCATGCGGTATCAGTTCGATTTCTCCTTTCTGGCGCAGACCTGGCCGACTTTCATCGGCGGCGCGTGGCTAACCATCAAGCTGACGGTCGTATCGATCGCGCTCGGCTTCGTGCTCGGCACGATATGCGCCGTGCTGCGGGTCTATGCGCATCCCTGGCTCGGCCGCCTGGTCGGAGCTTACGTCGAGATCATCCGCAATACGCCGCTGCTGGTGCAGATCTTCATCGTGTATTTCGGCATCGCGAGCCTCGGACTGAAGTTCAGCGCCGAGACCTCGGCGGTGGTCGCGCTGGTGATCAATGTGGGCGCCTACACGACCGAGATCATGCGCGCCGGCATCGAGTCGATCCCCAAGACGCAAATGGAGGCTGGCGATTGCCTCGGGCTGAGCCGACTGCAGGTTGTCAGCCACATCGTGCTCCTGCCCGCCATGGAGCGCGTCTATCCGGCGCTGACCAGCCAGTTCGTGTTGTTGATGCTCGCCTCGAGCATCACGTCGCAGATCTCGGCAGAGGAGCTGACCGCGGTCGCCAACGTGGTCCAATCCGACACTTATCGCAGCTTCGAGGTTTATCTTGTCGTCGCAGCGGCCTATCTGGCGCTGTCGTTTCTCTATCGAGTCGGCTTCTGGGGCCTCGGCCTCCTGCTGTTCGTCCGGCGCCGCCGGCTCGGCACGGCCTTGTGAGCGCACATGGTCCAGTTCACCAGCGTCCATGTGTTCTATCTGCTCAACGCCGCGAAATGGACGTTGGCTCTCTCGCTCATCGCTTTCGCCGGCGGCGCGGTGCTGGGAATAATCGTCGCGCTCGCGCGCGTATCGCGGCTGCGCCTGCTGCAGATCTGCGCCGCAGGCTACATCCAGCTCATCCAGGGCACGCCGCTGCTGATTCTGTTGTTCATCTCGTATTTCGGACTCAGCATCATCGGCTACAAGCTCGATCCAATCGTCGCTGCCGGCGCGGCGCTCACGCTCTATGCCGGAGCATTTCTCGGCGAGATCTGGCGCGGATGCATCCAGTCGGTGCCGAGGACGCAGTGGGAAGCCTCCGACTGCCTCGGGCTCAGCCGTCTGCAGCAATACGTCCATGTGATCCTGCCGCAGGCGACCCGCATCGCCATTCCGCCGACCGTCGGTTTCATGGTGCAGATCGTCAAGAACACCTCGCTCGCGTCGATCATCGGCTTCGTCGAACTCTCGCGCGCCGGGCAGATCGTCAACAACTCGACATTCGAGCCGTTCTTCGTGTTCACCTGCGTGGCCGCGATATACTTCGCCCTATGCTATCCGCTGTCGCTCAGCAGCCGCTACCTCGAGAGGACGCTGAATGTCGCCCGCTAGCTCGCCGACCGACGTGGTCGTGCGCGTTTCGAATGTCGTGAAGGACTTCGGCACGGTGCGCGTGCTCGACAGCGTGACACTCGACGTCTTGCGCGGACAGATGGTCGCGATCATCGGCCGCAGCGGCTCGGGCAAGAGCACGCTGCTGCGCTGCATGAACGGCCTTGAGACGATCCAGAGCGGCGAGATTGACGTCTGCGGCCACCGCGTCAGCCTGCCGGGAAAACTCGACCGTCGGCAGCTGCGCCGGGCGGTCGGCATGGTGTTCCAGAGCTACAATCTGTTTCCGCATCTGACAATCGAGCGCAACATCACGCTCGCGCTGACGCTGGTGCAGAAGAAGTCGAAAACCGAGGCGCGGCGGATCGCCGGCGACGTGTTGAGCCTCGTCGGTCTGTCCGACAAGATCGCTGCCTATCCGGAGCAATTGTCGGGCGGGCAACAGCAGCGCGTCGCGATCGCGCGCTCGCTCGCACTCTCGCCGGAGGTGATGCTGTTTGACGAAGTCACGTCCGCGCTCGACCCGGAGCTTACCGTCGAGGTGCTCAAGGTGATGGAAGATCTCGCCCGACGCGGCATGACCATGGTGCTGGTGACGCACGAAATGGGCTTCGCGCAGCGCCTCGCTGACGTCACGGTATTCATGCACAAGGGCAAGGTCTGGGAAATCGGCGCGACCAAAGCGATGTTCGCCAATCCGCAGACCACCGAATTCGCCCAGTTCATCGGCAGCGTGATGTAAACCGTAGCTCGGCCCGACCATCGTTGCCGCAGGCTGTCGGAGCTGCGGGGCGCGAGATTGAGGATCCACATTCGGACGTCTCGCTCAGGATGATCGTCGCACTATGGCAGCGCCCGCGACGCCGTTGAACTGGTCTGCGTGATGGCATTGTCCTGCGAGTTGTGGCCCACCCCCCATGTCAAGTGCACGGGCCCGTCACTCGCCGTGTTCACCATCAATTATGTGGGCCAAGCTGCACAGCTTGGCCGACCGCGCAGCGCCAGCCACGACGGTGCTCTGGACGGGGCGGGTAGATGCGATGGCATAAGTTACGCGGACAAGCTGAGCAAAAGGACTCCCCTAGAGACTCGAACCCGTGACTTCTGCCTTCGGAGAGTTTTCGGACCCGGGCCCCCGGCGAAATGCGGTCCGTTGGCCAGCAGGTCGGCGCAACGGAAGTCCCGGGACGGCTTGAAATCACCAACGCCGGCGTGGAGCTGGCGCAGCATTCGAGAGCCGGTCGAATCGCGATCAGGAAAAGATGCAATAGCCGCAGCGCGGATGAGTCGGTGAGGACAGGGTGCGTGCGGCCCCGGCCGGCGGTGTCAACAAACGTCGATTTTCGACGGTTTTCGGGCCCGAAAAAGTATCAACTTGCCTTCTTCTCCAACAGTTTTCCGAAAGCCTTCCTCCAATCACTTCAAGGGCTTAACGCCGCCGTCGCGGTCAGTCGATACACTCTAGATGTCAGATGTTGCACTCCACCGGAGTGCGAACGATGCGCTGGTTTCGTGATCGGCCAAGCTGTCGCGAAGTGTCTGTCCTATGTGCTCAGGCAGCTTCGGCGGCGCGCCTAGCGTGGAGCGTCTCCGGTTTGATGTGGGTGTATCGACGAAGCATCTTCCAATCTTTGTGCCCTGTGACAAGGGCGACCTGTTCGATTGAGAATCCTGCTTCGAAAAGTCGGCTGGTCCCCTCGTGGCGAAGATCATGGAAATGTAGATCGTTGATTTTGAGTCTCTTACATTCTCGACGAAAAGCCGTACCGACGGAACGCCCATTATATGGAAATATTCGCCCCTCGCGACTGTTTGAATATTGTGCGTGTTCTTCCACTATCTTCATCGCATCGTAGCCTGACACATCTAGGAGCGGAATTCTTTGGTCATTCCCTTTCTTTCTTCGCGGATCCTTCCGGTCGCGAATGAGAAGCATGCGATTCGGAGCGTCCAAGTCGCGCCATTCAACGCCCACAATCTCATCCTGTCGCATTGCGGTCGCGACCGCGAAGCGAACGATGCGACCAACTGGAATTTGCTGTCGCTCGTTCGCCTCAAACGCACCGATGATGCGATCCAGTTCGTCCTGCGTTGGGCGTCGATCTCGTTCATTGCCCTTCCCAACAAGGCCAAGTCGCGTGAGAGCAACTCGAGCGAGATTGACGGGTTCGACGGACGCCGCAATTCCATGCACTGCCGCTGCGTGTGTTAAGATGGTCTTGATGTAGCCCAAGTCCATGCCGAGCGTGACAGGCCCTGCGCCCTCGGCCGCGCGCTCTTTGCCAAACTTGATGAGGCGCTCACGATCAAGCTCCCCGTAGCGGAGGTGCCCAAGCCGCTCATCGAGCGAATTCAAACTGGCATTCTTCGACCGCCCGATCCTCTTGCCGACTTCCTCTAGATCCTCTCGGTGAAGCGCAATGAGGTCGCCGAAAAGCTTGGCATCGCGAGATCGCGTTGTTGCAGGCTCCTGACGGTCAATGCGCCGCTCGATATCGAGCGCCCACTCCTCCGCGTCCTTCCGGCGCAGAAACGTCTCATTGACGTATTTCCCCTTCCGACGAATTTGCGCACGCCACGAACCCGACCTTAGTCTGGTAAACGTTGCCATCGGCGTGTGCGCTCCGTGTGCAGTGAGCCATCGAAAATGCGGAAAGAACGTCGTATGACAGCGTAGAATAGAGTGCACACGACACGTCTTAACAGGTTCAAGATACTAAAAAAATGAAGCCATATCAATCACATAGATTTTCCTTGGCGCCTATGATGGAATGGACCGACCGGCATTGCCGGTCGTTCCATCGCCTGCTCACGCGCCGCGCGCTGCTCTACACCGAGATGATCACGACCAGCGCCGTGCTGCGCGGCGACCGCGCGCGGCTGCTCGCGTTCTCGCCCGACGAGCACCCGGTCGCGGTGCAGCTGGGCGGCTCCGACCCGGAGGCGCTCGCCCAGTCGGCGCGCATCTGCGCCGAGATGGGCTATGACGAGGTCAACCTCAATGTCGGTTGTCCGTCGGACCGCGTGCAGGAGGGCCGCTTCGGCGCCTGCCTGATGGCGGAGCCCGCGCTGGTCGGCGAGTGCGTCGCCGCGATGAAGGCCGCGATCGCAATTCCCGTCACGGTGAAGTGCCGGATCGGCATCGACGATCAGGACCCCGAGGAATCTCTCGACATTCTGACCCGCAGCGTCATGGCGGCGGGAGTCGACGCGCTGATCGTGCATGCGCGCAAAGCCTGGCTCGAAGGGCTGTCGCCGAAAGAGAACCGCGATATCCCGCCGCTCGACTATGCGCGCGTCTATCGGCTCAAGCGCGCCTATCCGCAGCTTCCCATCTCGATCAATGGCGGTGTCGCGAGCGTCGAGGACGCCGCGCGGCATCTGCAGCATGTCGACGGCGCGATGATGGGCCGAACCGCCTATCAGGAGCCATGGCGGCTGCTCGCGGTCGATCCGCTGATCTTTGGCGTGGACGCACCCGTTGCATCGCCGCGCGCCGCGCTCGAGGCGTTCTTCCCCTACATGGAGCGCGAGCTTGCGCACGGCACGCGGCTGCACGCGATGACGCGGCATATTCTCGGGCTGTTCCACGGCGTGCCCGGCGCGCGCGCCTTCCGCCGCCACATCGCGATGAATGCCGTCAAGAGCGGCGCCGGCATTGCGGTCCTGCGCGACGCGCTGGGCGAAGTGATGGACGCTCGCGCGGATTTGGCCCACATCGCGGCGTGAGCTTTCTCACACGCGAGGCCTGCCGTGGTCGCAGGTGTTTCATATCATGAACTCGCCTGGCTGGCGGCGATCATCATCGCCGGCGGCGTGGTGGCGGGTTTTCTCGCGGGCCTGTTCGGCATCGGCGGCGGCGCGATCATCGTGCCGATCCTCTATGAGGTCTTCCGGATCATCGGCACGCCGGACGAAGTGCGCATGCAGCTTTGCATCGGCACCTCGCTCGCCATCATCGTGCCGACCACGATCCGCTCCTACGTGGCGCATCGCGCGCGCGGCGCCGTGATGCCGGACGTCCTACGCATCTGGATGGTGCCGATGGTCGTCGGTGTCGGGATCGGCTCGGTGCTCGCGGCCTTCGCGCCGCAGGCGGTGTTCAAGATCGTGTTCGTCATTCTCGCCGCGATCATCGCGGCGCGGCTCTTGTTCGGCGGCGACAAATGGCGGCTCGGCGATCAGCTGCCTGGCAAGGCCGGCATGATCGCTTACGGGCTCGGAATTGGGCTTGCGGGCTCGCTTATGGGCGTGAGCGGCGGCTCGATGTCGACCATGGTGCTGACGCTCTACGGCAAGCCGATCCACGCAGCGGTTGGGACCGCGGCAGGCCTCGGCGTGCCGCTCACGATCGCCGGCACGATCGGCTACATCATCGCCGGCCTGCCGCAGCAGGCGCTGATGCCGCCGTTCTCGATCGGCTTCGTGTCGCTGATCGGGCTCGCCCTGATGGCGCCGGTGTCGAGCTTCGTGGCGATCTTCGGCGTGAAAGTGGCGCACGCGCTGCCGCGTCGTCAGCTTGAGATCGCGTTCGGACTGTTCCTGCTGCTCGTCTCGATCCGGTTCATCGCGAGCCTGATCTGACGCGCGCGGTGAAGTAGCCGTCTCGGGCCATCAACCACCGCGCCGCACAAGGAGCAGTGAAGCAGCTAGCGCGCACATGACTGCACCCGACGTCTGTCGCATCTTGACGATGAGAGACGGTCGCTTCGCCAAGCCGGCTCTCGCTTTCGCGGCCCAATATGTCACGACCACATCGGCGCCGGTGTTGAGCACAACCGAAATGACCCCAAGGATGATGAACTGCCGCGCGACATTGGCGGTTGGGTCGACAAATTGCGGGATGAAGGCGAGAAAAAATGCCGCCGTCTTCGGGTTCAGCGCCTCGACAAGGATGCCGTCGCGAAATGCCTGGCAGACCCCGGTCGTCTCCACCCCGATCGGGTCGACGATGCCGGCGTCCCGCCACGTCTTGAAGCCGAGCCAGATCAGGTAGCAGGCACCGACAATCTTGAGCCCAGTGAATGCCTCGGCGCTTGCCATGACGAGCGCCGAGATGCCGACCGCCCCGGCGATGACATGCACAAGGCCGCCGACACCGGTGCCAAAGCTCGATGCCAGGCCTTCCGAACGGCCGCCGGCAAGGGTTCGTGCCGCAACGTAGAAGATCCCGGGTCCCGGTGTGATCGCGACCAGGAGCGCCGCTGCCAAGAACAGCAGGAAATTCTGGTCGTCGGGCATCGTTCACCTTGCGGGTATCAAGGACGCCACGACCTGGTCCTCAGGGCGATCGCTGTTGGACAGTCCGTCGATGACGCCGGCGCGATCCGCTGCGTTGCGGTTCTGGCTCATCTTTCGCTTGGCGTCGAGCCGCGTGATCGGCATGCGCAAGCCGACGATTCCCCTGAGCTGCGCCTTGACGAAGTCAGCCGGGGCGTCCGTCACGGCCCAGCGATCCTTGCGCGACTGCTCGTGCAGATCCGTCAGTCGCGTGACCACGTCGAGTAGCCGATCCGCATCGTCGAAGAACTCGACAGGCCCGTAGGCATGCACGGCAACGTAGTTCCATGTCGGCACGACCTTGTGCGTCTCCTGCTTGGTCGCGTACCAGGACGGGGTGACATAGGCCTCAGGCCCGGCAAAGATGGCCATCGCGTCGCCGGACGGCGCCAGCCTCCATTGTGGATTGGCGCGTGCCACATGCGCATAGAGCGTGCCGTTCCGGCCCTCGCTCTCATCGAGAAACATCGGCAGCGGCGTTCCGATCAGCCCGTCCTCGGTCGCGGTGACAAGCGTCGCGGAGCGCGCCTCGCGCATGGTCCGATGAATATCGGCCATGTCGTCGATGCGGAACGCGGGCGGCATATACATTGGCGAAGCTCCTCAGCGGCACGAAATGAAACCGAATGAGATTGGTCGGCTCTTGATACCCGACGGGTCTACACGGCACACTGGCCTGCCAGAAGGGCCAGTTTGGAGCGAAATTGGTGGGCCAGCTTGGATGGGCGAAGAGGCGTGCCAAGCCGCGCGGGGCGCGGGACATCTGTGCGGCCTTGAAGGCGCAGATCGAGGACGGCGTCTACAAGCCGGGCGAGGCATTGCCTTCGACGCGCGCGCTTGCAGGCGAATTTGGCGCCTCGCGAACCACGATCACCGCCGCCTACGAGCAGCTTCTCGCAGAAGGCTTTATCGAGACGCGGCAAGGGCGCCGGGCGCGCGTTGCGCACGCGTTGCGATCGGGTCGCTCTTCACGGGCGCGCAACAAGCCGGCGCCGAGGACGGCTTGGCTATCGGCTTTCGGATTGCGCCTTGCCGCGGCGGCCGGGCCGCCGGTCGCCGCAGAGCCGATGCGGGTCGACTTCCGCTACGGTGACATTGCGGCCGCGGATTTCCCGCGACTGGCGTGGCGGCGGGCTTTGACGAAGGCGCTGACGAAATCCGTGTCGCGCAGACTGCGCTATCAGGAGCCGCAGGGATCGATCGAGCTGCGAACGGCGCTGCAAGCGTATTTGTGGCGTGCGCGCAGCCTGCGCTGCAACGCCGAGCAGATCCTGATCGTCAATGGGGCACAGCAGGGGCTCGATCTGTGCGCGCGAATTTTGCTCGATGCCGGCGACCGGTTCGTGATCGAGTCGCCATGCTATTGGGCGGCACGGCATGTTTTTGAGGCTATCGGTGCAATACCTCAGTATGTGCCGGTCGACGAAGAAGGTCTGCAGACGGACGTCCTCAAGGACATCAAGAAGGCGCGGCTCTGTTATGTGACGCCATCACATCAGTTCCCATTGGGCCACGTCCTCTCGGCACCGCGCCGCGATCAACTTTTGCGTTGGGCCGCGTCGGCGGGCGCCTATGTCGTCGAGGATGACTATGATGGCGAGTACCGATACGACATCCGGCCGATCCAGCCGCTGCAAGCCTTCGACGGTGCGGCGCCGGTCATTTATCTTGGAACGATCTCGAAGACGCTCTCGCCGTTGCTTCGGCTCGGATACCTCGTGGTGCCGCCGGAGCTCGTCGACGTCTTCCGTACCGCCAAGCGGTTGACCGACCGGCATTCGCCGACGTTGGAGCAAGCCGCACTCGCGGACTTCATACAATCGGGCGCCTATGAACGGCACGTGAGACGGCTCCGCCGAAAGAATGCGCTACGCCGGGCGGCATTGCTCGACGCACTTGCCGAACATTTTGCCGACGCGATCGAGGTTCAGGGATCGCAGGCCGGCCTCCATGTCGTCGTGTGGTTCAACACGATCGAGGCGGCCCAGGAAGGCGAGATAGCCAATCGGGGCAGGCAGAAAGGCCTTGGCGTGTATCCTGTCTCCGGCCTGTATGGGGATGACCGGGGAGGCGCCTCAATACGCCGGGCCGGCTTCGTATTCGGATACGCCGCACTTGAAGAGGAAGAGATCCGAAAGGGCATCGCGCGGCTGGCTGATGCGCTGCGACCAGGATAGCTCGGCGTGCCGCTCACGATCGCTGGCGCCTGATCGGCCAGGGCAGCGGTGAGCCCCCGCCGGTCAAAGGCGATCGGCGACCGCCCGGCCGGCGGGTGGTTGTGTCGCAAACCGGAAAGGAGGGGCGCTTACGGGGGCCAGAACAGGTTCGCGGCGTTGCGTGCCTCGTCGCAGCTCACACCGATGTCGCGTTCGCGGATCACCCCGAGGTCGCGCAAGAGCGTATTGTCGAGCTCGGCCAGATCATCCTCTCGTCTCCGCGCAATCCATGTGCGCAGCTGCCGCCACGCTCCGCCGAGCGCGAGGCGGAGTCGCGTGGGACGCACCGATGTCGAACCGAAACCTGAGCGAATGCCGCACGCCATAGTGTTCTCCCATCTCTGGCGAGACAGGACAACCTTGGTCGGCATAGGCCGAGGTGACCGGGTGGCTGTCGGAAACCCGGAACGAATGATGTAGAAGCGGCGCTACCTGACCAATCGCACCCTTGCGGTGCGATCGGTGAACAGGACTTGGACGGCCAGCCGTCTTGGGAATGCCGGGAGCCTGCGACACCCCGACGAACGGAAACCTAGCCGTAGCGCGGCCGATCTTCAAGACAAGGCGTAGCGGACGAACCTTGATCGCACCGCATGCCCCGAGATTATGGAATCGCGTTCGTAGGGTGCGCGTAAGCGCGCTTTCGGCCTTCGCCAACGCCGTAAAGGGGCGGGTGAGTGCCTTGGGAAAGTGCGTCGTTCCGATGCGTCGCGGTGTCGAGCTTCGTGGGTTCTCAGGCTCTCCATCATCGTTCGAAGATCAGACAAGTCGTCGTGCCGTGGGCGAGCAAGCGCCCGTTGCCGTCCGTCACCCTTCCTTCGGCCGTGCCAATCCGGCGGCCGCGGCTCAGCACGAGGCCTTCAGCCTTGATCCTTCCCGTCTCCGGAGTGATTGGCCGCACAAGCGAAACCTTGAACTCAAGCGTCGTTTGACCGATCCCTTTTTCCAGCGTGGACTGGATGGCGAGGCCCATGCAGCTGTCGAGCAGCGTGGCCGTGAAGCCGCCATGTACCGTTCCGGCGGGATTGAGATGGATGCCGCTTGGCTCCGCGGAGACGACGACGCGGCCGCTCGTCACTTCCGTCACGTCGTAACCCAGGGTCTCGGCAATCGTGTTGAGAGGCAGCGTTCCGTCGACGAGCCCTCGAACAAAGTCCAATCCGCTCATCTCCTTCTGTCTGTCGGCGCTGACGGTCCCATAGATCTTGCTCGCGGCACGTGTTGGCATCGTCTTGTTTCCTGCATCAGCAGCAACGTCATCGCACAACCCTGGAAGCCGCTGCGCTTCTTCGTTCGCAGGGCAGACGGCGATCGACCGTAGAGATCCGCGAATGCGGCTCGCATTCCGCGCGCGGTCGAAAATCCGGCGCGCTCCGCGATCACTGCGATGGGAAGATCAGTTTCATCGAGCAGGCGCTTGGCGCGCTGAAGGCGAAGCGATTGCGCGACCTGCAGCGGAGACGCATCAAGATGCTTGGCAAACAGACGTGACAGGTGGCGCGGCCCAATCCCCAGCCGTGCCGCCAGCGTGTCGACCGTACCTGTGTTCAATGCGCCCGCGTTGATCAATGCGAGAGCCCGCTCGACAGTTGTCTTCGTACCTTTCCACGCAGGGCAGAACGGCGCCGTCTCGGGGCGACAGCGAAGACAGGGACGATAGCCGGCCCGTTCCGCGGCGGCGGCGCTCGGATAGAACTGGACATTGCGCGCGAGCGGCGTGCGCACCTTGCAGATTGGGCGGCAATAGATCCCGGTTGTCTTGACGGCAGCAAAGAATGCACCGTCCCGACTGGGGTCGCGCCGTTGCAGGGCTTCATATTGCGTGGCGAAATCGAACATGCAGCAGCACGTATATTCGCCCTGGAGCGGCCATGCGAGGCGCATGCGATGATCAGGTCCGAAAATGACCGCTCTATCTCGCTCTCTTGGCCCTCAGCGGCAGCTCCGGCACGGCTGCTCTCGCGCCGCTCTTAAGATGTAAGGGAGCTCGATCAGGCTCCCCGACCTATGACCGCCGGGCGAGCCAAAATCATGCGGCCAAAATCATGCAGCCGTGTCGCCGCGCTACTTGTAGCCTCGCAGCACCAGCCGCTCGCCGCGCACTTCCCAGCGCTCCAGCCGGGTCAGGAAGCTCATGCCGAGCAGGCTGGTCCGCAGCTGGCCCGGCTGCGCAATCAAGGCCGGCACCGCGCGCTCCACGATCGAGCCGACCGCGATGCGATCGAGCGTGACCGAGGCGGCGCGGGCGCGGCCATTGGCCGTCTCGACTTGAACGTCGTAGGTCAGCATTGCGAGCGGGAGGCCCGCCGCCTTGGCGGCCTCCTGCGTCAGCACGACTGCGCTCGCCCCGGTATCGAGCACCATCGGCACGTTTGCGCCGTTTACCAGCGTGGCGATCTGGAACTCGCCGCTGCGCCCACGCGAAATCTCGACCGCCCCGTTGCGCGTCGCCGCTGCGCGACCGGGGATGAGCTCGGCCATCACACGCTCACCGACATCACGCAGGTCGAAGCGATAGGTGTAGCCGAGCGCCAGGATCAACCCGATCATCACCCAGAACATCACAGCCTGGAACGCATAGGCGATGCGCTGGCGAAATAGCGCGAACACCGCGCCGCCGATCAGCACGAGCAGCCCGATCTTGTAGACCAGCGAGGCAAAATCACCGGTCTCGAGCCCCGCGATCGTGCCCTGATCGTGGCGTATGACCAGCGCCAGCATCGCGATACCGACCAGGAGGAGCACGACCCAGAGGAAAATGCTGCGCACGGCACCCTCAAGCGCTGTGATCCGCGCCAATCGAAGCGCGTGTCTGCCGTTGCGGCAATTCAGCCATGATCCGCCGCCGCTCGGTTTCGGAGAGCGACCCCCACTGCACGATTTCGGTCAGCGTGCGGCCGCAGCCGCAGCACAGCCCGGACCGCGAATCGATCGTGCAGACCTTCGTGCAGGGCGATGAGATCGACATTTTGCGGCGCGAATGCGGGCAGTTTGGCGGGCAAGATAAGGACCAGGGCGCTAAACGCAATGCGTTCGTCGTTGGCGCATGTCCTTTTCGGAAAACCGGCACCCACCCCGGATCAAGTCCGGGGCAGGCTTTTCCGGGACATGCGCTCAGGCGCTGCGCGCGGTCGACTGTCGCGGGACGATGATCTCTTCGAGCGGCTGGATCGTGGGGGGCGGTTCCTCGTAGGGGCCGAGTGCCGACATCACGCGTTCGGGCGGGAAGGTGATGATCACCTCGGTGCCGAACCGGACCTTGGATTTGAGCGTGAAGGTCCCGCCGTGCAGGTCGACGAGGTTCTTCGCGATCGGCAGGCCGAGGCCGGTGCCTTGCTCGGCGGATTTGATCGCGTTGGTGCCCTGGCCGAAGGAGGCGAGCACGATCGGAATCTCGTCCTCCGGAATGCCCGGGCCGTTGTCCTTCACGCTCATGTACTGGCCGCCGGCCGCGGTCCAGCCGGCTTTCAGCCAGATCTCGCCGCCCTGCGGCGTGAATTTGATCGCATTGGAGAGCAGGTTGAGGCAGATCTGGCGGCACGCGCGCTCGTCCGCCCACAGCCGCGGCAGCTCCGGCTCGAACATCTCGTGGATCGCGATGCCGCGATTGCGCGCGCGCAATTGCAGGAGATGGTGGCAGTCGCCGACCACATGCGCGAGGTCGACCGGCTCTTCGTTGAGCTCGTAGCGACCCGCCTCGATGCGCGAGAGATCGAGGATCTCGTTGATCAGGTTGAGCAGGTGGACGCCGGAATTGTGAATGTCGGCGGCATATTCCTTGTAGGTCGGCACCGCGTGCGGGCCGAACACCTCGCTCTTCATCACCTCGGAGAAGCCGAGGATCGCGTTGAGCGGCGTGCGCAGCTCGTGGCTCATCTGCGCCAGGAAGCGCGACTTCGAGATGTTCGCGCTTTCGGCGCGGCGGCGGGCCTCGTCCGAGATCGCCTTCGCCTGTTCGAGCTCACCGATCAGCGCGTCCTTCTCGGCCCGCGCTTCGAGCGTTGCCAGCGTGGTCGAATAGAGGCGGTGGGCCAGCATCGTGAAATAGGCTTGCGCGGTGAGCGTCATCGCGGCGAGTACGAGATTGTGCATGCCGCCGCGCAGCGCGAAGTCGAGCGCGACCGCGGTCGTCACCGGCGCGGTCGCGGCAAACATCGCGAGCGGCAGGCTCGAGGCGAGCATGCTCGACACCGCGACCACCAGCAGCATCACGAACAGCATGAAGGTCGAGGCGCCCTGATCGGTGCGCACCACCGCGACCACGTTCGACATCCAGGCGATGCCGAAGAACAAGTCGAGGATCACGAAACGCGTGCGCCAGCGCGCCGTATTTGAGCGGCCCTCGGCTTCGTTCAGGAACTTCTTGCACAGCGCCGTCACGATGAGGTGGATGGCGAACACCGCGACGGTCCACACGCCGGCGAGCACCGCGCCGGTCCAGATCCCGGAGAGGAATCCGACTGTCGCAACCAGCAGCAGGATGGCGAGCGAGGCAGAGAGGCGGTTCTGCGCGAACTGACGCAACAGCTCGTAATCGAAGGCCGGCGTGCCGCTCGTCGAGGTGAGCTTGTCGCGCGCCCAGCGCACGCGCTTCGTCGCATCGCGCCGGCGAGCCGCCGCGGCCCTTTCAGCCGGGGATGTAATGCCGAGCTCCTCGCTCGTCATCGCGGTCATACGGGCGCGTCCCGAGATCCTTGGATTGCCCTGCGTTTGTGCATCATAAACCTTAAGGGCGCCCTGAAAGACTTGGTTAACGAGAGGTTGACGGCTAGGCTGCAATTGAAAGATCAGGAGTTTTTTGAATGAAGCTCTATGACGGCGGCCGCGCACCCAATCCGCGGCGCGTACGGATTTTTCTCGCCGAGAAGGGGATGTCGGTCCCGATCGAGCGCATCGATCTCGCCTCGCTCGAGCACAAGAGCGCGGAGTTCACCGCGCTCAATCCGTTGCAGCGGGTGCCCGTGCTGGTGCTCGAGGACGGTACGGTAATTACCGAGTCGATCGCGATCTGCCGCTATTTCGAGGGACTGCGGCCGGAGCCGCCGCTGTTCGGCCGCGGTGCGCTCGAGGTCGCGCTGGTCGAGATGTGGAATCGGCGGGTCGAGCTCAACCTCTACCAGGCCGTGTCGGCAGTGTTCCGTCACACCAATCCGGCGATGAAGGATTTCGAGTCCCAGGTGCCCGAATGGGGGGAGGTCAACCGGCCGCGCGTGTTCGAGTTTCTCGGGCTGCTCGATCGCGAGCTGAAGGACCGCCTGTTCGTTGCCGGCGATCACCTTACGGTGGCCGACATCACGGCGCTGGTTGCGGTTGACTTCATGCGCCCGGCCAAGCTGATCATGCCGGAAGAGTTCGTCAATCTGCGTCGCTGGCATCTTCAGGTCAGCGAGCGCACCAGCGCCTCGGCGTGAGCCATGCACCTCACCATCATCGGATCCGGCGATGCATTCGGCTCGGGCGGCCGCTTCAACACCTGCTTTCATCTCAGCGTCGGTGCCCACAATGTTCTGATCGACTGCGGGGCCTCGACGCTGGTCGCATTGAAGGCGCAGCGCGTCGACCCGAATACGATCGACGCCATCATCCTCAGTCATCTGCACGGCGATCACTTCGGCGGCATCCCGTTCCTGATGCTCGATGCGCAATATATGAGCCGGCGCGACCGTCCTTTGCTGTTCGCAGGGCCGCCCGGCACCGCGGAGCGCATTCCGGCAATCATGGAAGTCATGTTCGCCGGCTCGTCGAAGACGAAATTTCGTTTTCCCTGGCGCATCATCGAGATTCCGGTCGGCGCGCCGACCGATGTGCTCGGCTTGCGCGTCACCAGCGCGGCGGTGATCCATTTCTCGGGCGCGCCGTCGACTGCGCTGCGGCTGACCGACGGCAATAAGACGCTCGCCTATTCGGGCGACACGGAGTGGACCGACGCGCTGCTGCCGATCGCGGCCGGCGCCGACCTGTTCGTGGTGGAATGCTACGACTACGACCGCGAGCTGACCGGCCATCTCAACTGGCACACCATCAAGGCGCGCTTGGGCGACTTCGGCGCGCGGCGCGTCATGGTCACGCACATGAATCCGACGATCCTCGAGCGCCTCGACGAATTGCGTGAGGCCGGCGTGATCGTCGCCGCGGACGGGCTCTCGGTCGCGGTGTGAACGGCGGATGAATACGTTGTTCCATAACGCGTAGGTTTGCCGCCCTGAAACCGCTACACTCCGGCCTGACAGTCGATTCCAGACTTTTGCCAGGGGCCGGACCAAATCCGATGCTACGCAAACTCGTTACTGCCTGTGCCGCGGTCGCGGCCTTGTTGCTGGTCTCACTGCAAGGCGCGGTAGCGCAGCAGCGCATCGCGCTGGTGATCGGCAATGCGGCTTACCAAAGAGGACCGCTGCAGACCTCGCTCGCCGACGGCGGGCTCGTCGCCGAGGCGCTCACCAGCATCGGCTTCGAGATCGTCGAAGGCGCGGACGTCAATGCGAACGACATGCGCCGGCTGTTCGGCGAGTTCCTGGCTAAGCTCAACGCGGCCGGGCCCGATGCGATCGCGTTCATCTACTACAATGGCCATGCGCTCCAGTTCGAGGGCGACAATTATCTGATCCCGGTCGACGCGCAGCTCAGTCGCGACAGCGAGATTCCGTTCCAGGGCATTCGCTTGTTCGACCTGTTGCGGCCGCTTGCCGATGCGCCGGCCACGACCAAGATCGTCGTCCTGGATGCCGCGCACCCGCTGGCCTTCCAGATCCAGGGCGGGCCATTGGCGCCCGGCCTTGGCGCGATCGAGGCCGCGCCCGGCCTCCTGGTTGCGTTCTCGTCGGCGCCGGGCACGATCGCGGAGGACGGACCGGGCCCGTACGGACCTTACGCCACCGCGATCGCCGAAATGGTGCGCGAGCCCGGCCTCGACATCGACACGCTCTTCGCGCGCATTCGCCTGCGCACCAACGAGGCGACCAACGGCGTGCAGACGCCGTGGGAAGTCTCGCAGCTGCAGCAGGTCGCGGTGCTCGTTCCTGGGCAGCCGGCGGCGCCACCGCCGGCGGCGCAGGGTTTCCTCGCCACGCCGCAGACGCAGGTCGGCGCGCCGGTGGCGCGCCGTCGCGCGCCGCCGCGGCCGATCCAGGACATCGGGCCGGAGGGGGCTTACGCCTACGCGGTCGAGCAGGATGATCTCCCGACCTACACCGAGTATGTGCGCGCCTATCCAAACAGTGCGTATGCGCCGCGCGTGTGGGCGATGATCCGCTCGCGACGCGAAGCAATGCTCTGGCGCCACGCGCTGTTGGAGAACTCACCCGAAGCGTACTGGACCTACATCGAGCGCTATCCGGACGGCATGTATGTCTTCGACGCGCGTCGGCGCCTGCGCCGGCTCGCGGCCGGCGATCGCCCGCCGCCGGGCTGGCGCATGCGCATGTACGATGATGTCCCGATGCCGCTCGCCGGCGAGCCGGTGCGTAGGATCGATGTGCTTCCGCCGGCGCCGCCGCCGCGGCGCTGGCTGGCACCGCCTCCGGCTTACATCGTGTCGCTGCCGCCGCCGCCGCGGCGCGATGGCGGCACGCTGTGGCGGCGCGAGCAGCCGGCGTTCCAGCCCCTTGTGGCGCCGCCCGCGCCGCGCTCGAACTTTGGTGCGACTGGTGCCCCGCAGGGACAGCCAGGACAGGTACAGCCGGGACAGGGGCGGCCAGGGCAGGGGCCGTCCGCGCCTGCGATCGCCAATCAGCCGCCTGCCGGTGTGCCGCCCGCACCGCCACCCGCGCCGCCGGGCGGTCAGCCGCAACAGAAGGGCCCCGCCGTGGTGACGACGCCGCCTGCGGCGGCGCCGGTTCCTCCGCCGGCCGCTGCGCCGACGCCGCCCAGCGGCGCACAGCCGAAGGTCGTCACGCCGAGCCCGGCGCCGCCCGCGCCATCGCCGGGCGCGCCGCCAGCGCCACCATCCGCGGCCGCACCGGCCGCGCCGGCACCTGCCGTCAAGGGCCCGCCGCCCGGCTTCAAGGGGCCGCCGGGTCAGAAGGGCCCAGCGGTGGTGAACCAGCCGCCCGCGGCGGCACCCGCGCCTGCGCCTCCCGCCGCACCGCCGCCGTCTCCGGCCGCGAAAGGTCCTCCGGGGCCTCCGCCGCAGCTCAAGGGCGCGCCGCCGCCCGCCCCGCAGATCACCGCGCCGCCGCCCGCCAAAGCGCCGGCACCACCTCCGCCCCCTCCGGCGACGGTGAAGGCCGCACCGCCGCCGCCACCACCACCCGCGGCGGTGAAAGCGGCGCCTCCGCCGCCACCACCTGCGGCCGTGAAAGCCGCGCCACCGCCGCCGCCACCGGCCGCCGTAAGGGCTCCGCCTCCGCCGCCGCAGGTCAAGGCCGCGCCGCCACCACCGCCGCCTCCGCCACCCGCGGCCGCGAGGCCGCCGGCCCCGCCGCCGCCTCCGCCGCCTGCGGCCGTGAGAGCGCCACCCCCGCCGCCTCCACCTCCGCCGCCACAGGTGAGGGCGCCACCGCCGCCACCTCCCGGCCCGCCACCGCAAGCGAAGGGGCCACCGCCTGGTCCGCCGCCGGGCGCCGCAAAGGGACTGCCGAAATGCGCCGCCGTGCAGGGAAGGCAGCCTTGCGCGCCTTGACGGTTGCGTGTGGCTCGTCTTGCTAGTTCGAAGACGGGGACTTGCATGAGCTACACGGCGATCCGCAGCGAAACGCGCGAGGGCGTGACGACCATCACGCTCTCGCGCCCTGATCGGCTGAATGCGTTCACCAGCGTGATGCATGCGGAGCTGCGCGCGGCGCTCGACGCGGTCGAGGCCGACGAAGCCGTGCGCTGCGTCGTGCTGACCGGGGAGGGGCGGGCGTTTTCGGCGGGCCAGGATCTGACCGAAGAGCGCGTCCTCGGCGCCGATGGCCAGCCCGACTTCGGCGCGCGGCTCGAGCGCGACTACAATCCGCTGGTCGAGCGGATCTACGCGTTCCCGAAAATCACGATCGCGGCGCTCAACGGGCCGACGGTCGGGGCGTCCGCCAATATCGCGCTCGCCTGCGACATCTTGCTCGCGGCCCGCTCCGCCTATTTGCAGGAGGCGTTCGCCAGGATCGCGCTGGTGCCGGACGCGGGCGGAACCTGGCTGTTGCGGCGGATCGTCGGCGACAAGCGTGCCCTTGCGCTGATGCTGACCGCCGATCAAATTCCGGCCGACGAGCTGGAGCGCATGGGGCTGGTCTACAAGGTGTTCGACGACGCGACGTTCCGCGACGAGGTCGCGGCCTATGCGCGCCGCTTCGCCTCAGGTCCGGGTCTCGCCTATCGGCTGATCAAGGAAGCTGCGCGCGCAAGCGAGCGGAACGATCTGACGACGCAGCTCGCGCTCGAGGCGAACCTGCAGCGCAAGGCGGGCGCGAGCGAAGACGCGCGGGAGGGCGTAATGGCCTTTCGCGAGAAGCGGTCGCCTCGCTATAAGGGACGCTGAGGAGAAGAGGAGGAAAGGCGAGGAGGTGCCATGAGGTCGATTGTTGCTGCTGTTGGCATTGCATTGCTGACGACCATGCTGGCGTTGCAGGCGACGCCGTCATCCGCGCAGTTGCGCGATGAGCAGAAGGTAAAGCGGGACGAGGAGGAGGCCGCGCAGCGGGCGCGGGAGCGCAAATCCTACGAGAGCCAATACAAGTCGGCGATCGAGCGGCTGCCGAACCAGAAATACGATCCCTGGCGCAATATGCGTTGAACGCAGGCGCCGCGCGGGTGAAAACCGCGCGGCGCAATGATCGAACGTATCAGCGCTCCAGTCGCGCCAGCAGG
>Ga0081539_10000424_pt1 | contig 89967 bp, 82 predicted proteins | sample TabmetS4T2R2_FD_71023 | JGI IMG/M metagenome (GOLD analysis project Ga0081539, IMG submission 71023) | Tabebuia heterophylla rhizosphere microbial communities from the University of Puerto Rico - S4T2R2 | ecosystem: Host-associated > Plants > Roots > Rhizosphere ...
CAGGAGGCAATCGAAATCACCACACATCCACGAACGGCGTCGTCGACTTGCTCAGGTTTCGCCGGCGAACGAAAAAGCCCCACGCAGGGTGTCCTCCTGTGTGTCACGTGGCGAGCAGGTCGGCGACGTCCCTGACGCGCTCGGCCAATCGTTCTGGATGGGTGTAGCCCCTGAGGCCGGCCGGCCGGCAAAAGGACTGATGAATCGGGCCGCAATGGCTTTGTCTGCGAGGACGAATACCATCGGAAGTCGTCGCGTGCGCCGCGGATGAATTCCGCGGTCCGGTTACCTCTCGCAATTCTTAGGCTTCCGGCAAGGTCAAATCAATGCTGCTTCTTTACTCAACGCGCATTAGGCGACCTTATCGAGATCTATTTATATCGCGATTCGCCGGCGCGCGCGCCGAGGTGACCGCGGAGATCCCGGACGGGCGTGGTCTATGGTAAATCGGTATATCCAAGGCCGTCGGGGAGCTCCGGACCGGCGCGGCCGGCAGTCTCCCAGCGCCGCATCGGAGGCGACGATGACCCTGTTCGACGACGGCGAGTCGGTCGATGATCTGTCCCAACTCGTCAGCAAGGCCGTCGGCGGTGATCAGGCCGCGTGGCATGAGATCGTGCGGCGGTTCGGCGGGCGGGTATGGGCGATTTGCCGGGCCTATCGCCTCAGCGAGGCGGATGCGGCGGACGTCTTCCAGCAGACCTGGATGCGCGTCCTGGAGAATCTGGACTCACTGCGCGATCCGGACCGATTGGGTGCGTGGATCGGCACCACCTGCCGCCACGAGGCGCTTGCCGCGCTGCGCCGCGCCAAGCGAACCCTGCCCGTCGGTGACTCGTTCCTCCTGGATCGGCCGACCGACGCGTCCGACGACCCCGAACAGCCGATCCTGATCGCGGACCGCAACATGGAGCTGTGGCAGGCGTTTCTTCGGCTGAGCCGGCGTTGCCAGGACGTGCTGCGGGTACTGGTGGTGGAGGCCGAATCCGGGCGGCCGTCGTACGAGCTCGCCGCGGCGGCCCTGGGCATACCGATCGGCAGCCTCGGCCCCACCCGGGGACGATGCCTGAATCAGCTGCGCTCATTCCTGACAGAAGGTATCGGGGGCGCCGCCGAGGCATCATGACAGTGACGAACGCGGCTCGCAAGGGATTTTCCCCCCACCCCGATTCCCCCACCCCGAGGAGACACCGTGAACCATCCGAGCGACCCCGCCGAGCACACGACGGCGCCGGACGACGGTCGTCTCCTGGCCCAGCTGGCGGAGATCTTCCGCGAGGCCGATCCGCCACCGGCCGAGGTGATGGAGCTGGCCCGGCAGAGTTTCGCGCTGCGCCGGCTCGACGCGGAACTGGCGGCCTTGGTCGAGGACTCCGATGTGATGGACGGTGACCCGGCGACCCAGCACCGCTCGATCGCGGTACGCCGGGCGGGCGCGTTGCTCGAACCTCGACAGCTGACCTTCCGGTTCGACGACCAGCGCAGCGGCGATGACCTGGTCATCGCGGTACAGGTCGAGTCGCTGGGCGCTCGACGCCGGCTCACCGGCCACCTCGCGCCGCCGATGGACGCGCACATCGAGGTGCGCCAGCCCGCGGTCCCGCAAGTACGCCGGGTCGACGCCGACCGCCTCGGCCGGTTCATCGTCGACGACGTGCTCCCGGGACCGACGAGCCTCACATGTCGCAGGACGGGTGCGCCGGCGGTGGCCACCCAGTGGACCATCATCTAGGTCGGTGTGCCGGGCAGGAGATGGACCTTCACGCCGAAGCCCTCCAGCGTGTCGCGTCCGGCAATGAGCTGATCGAAGGCCGCCCCGGGGAGCAGTGTCCCGGTGGGGTCCTGCCCGCAGAGGTATGCCACCGCCGCGCTGATCTGCGGAGCGGTGAACGAGGTGCCGCTCCACGTGGCCCAGGAATTGTCGGCGTCGAACGTGACGTCATCGATGCCGAGGTTGTCCTCCGGCGGCAATGTGCCCTTGACGAAGGTCGACACGACCCCCACGCCGACCGCCGAGCAATGCAGCCAATCGCCGTGGTTGGAGAAATCCGCTCCGGTCAGGTCGGCGTTCAATGCGCCCACCGCCTTCACCTGAGGGAAATCGAATGCGGCGGGATAGAGCTTGCGGGTGTCTCCGTCGTTTCCGGCGCTGGCGACGATCAGGACCTCCGGATACCGCGTAGTGATGTCCCGCACGGCCTCCTGCAGAGCCAACGGCGGAACGCCGTCCACGGCGGGCGCCCCGAACGACGCGTTGATGATCAGTCTCATCCCCGCGGCGTCGTCGGCGGCCTTTGTCATCATGTCCGCGGCGGCGTCATCGGTACCCAGGCCGTCCGCCTTGGTGAAGCGGTAGACCACGACCTCGCAGTCCGGTGCGATCTGCCGGACGATGCCCGTGGTGAAGGTTCCGTGCCCGGAGTGGTAGTCGTTCCTGGTGAACGGCGCAACGATGTTCAGCTGGTCGACATCCTGGGCGGCGACGTCGGGCAGCCAATCGTCGCTGCGGTCCGTCTTGTTCAGTCCAGTGTCGATGATCGCCACCCGCACCGGTGAGCCGCCCGTGCCCGGGGAGAAGTCGCCTAAGCCGGTGGTGCGTCCCGGGTAGGCATCGCCCTTGACCACGTACCCGAGCGGCACGATCGTATTGAGGCTCGCCGAGTCCGGCTGCTTTTCCCGTATGCGCCGGGCATCCGCCATCAGAGCGGTTATGCCCTTGCCGTCACGGCAGTAGAAGACCTGGCTCTTCCGCCTTCCGATCCGGCCGGCCGCCGCGTAGTCGCTGAGCAGGTCGCCGAACGTGCCCAGTTGTTCGTCGTCGGCGTCGACAACCAGCTGGTTCTCGGCCACCAGCACCGGCTGGCCGCCCTCCGATGTGTAGACCGCGAACCGGGTTCCCTCATTCTCCGCAAGCGTCAGCTGGCGTCTCCGGATCCGATCGAGAATCTCTTCACGATCCGGCGGGCGGGGGTCGTCGCCGTAGCCGGCCGCTGCGGCCTGGGCGTTCGCGTTGCGTTCAGACAGAGCGGTGACCTGTTTGCGGACATCCTCCTTGTCCTGCTCCAGCTGGTCGTAGGTGCGGGGATCACGGATGGGCCAGCGCGCGGCCTGCGCGCTGTTCCCGTTGTTGGTCATGGCTCTCCTGACCTTTCCGTCGGTAAACTGGCGTCGACGTGCCTCCGTCATCGGGGCGGTGCGAGATGGACACTGGGGTAAGCCTCCTCGACGAGGCGGACGCCGCGTACAGCAGAGTCATCCTCGATCCAGCCAGATACGCCGGGCAAGCACAAGAACTCGTTCGCCGGGCCCGGCACGCGGGCGACCCCGAGGCATTGGTCGTGGGTCTGCGCGCCGATGCGTGGTCCCGGCATGTCGCCCTCGACAACGAGGGTGCCCGGAAACTGCTCAACCACGCCGTACGCATCGCGGCGCGGCGCGGGTTGTCGCGCCGGCTGGGCGATCTGCTGGTCACCCGCGCGGTCGCCCTGCACGAACTCGGCCGCTACCAGGCCGCGGCCCGCGACCTCCGCCGCGCCGAGCCCCTGGTCGCCTCCGACGAGCGGCCGGATCTGCGGCTGCAGCTCGCCATCCTCGATCACAATCGGGGCCGCCTCCGGGCCGCCGCGAAGGCCTATCAGGAGCTGCTGGACGATCCGGATTGCCCGCCGGTCGTCTGGGTCAAGGCGGCCAACAACCTCGCCAACGCGCAGACGCTGCTCGGCCGCCCGCACGAAGCCTTGGACCACCTCGACAAAGCGGCAGTGCTGGCGCCCGAGGCGGGGCCGCGGCTGACTGCGGTGATCGCGGACAGCCGGGCATGGTCCACCTTCCACGCCGGGCGGCTGGCGGAGAGCGTACGGCGGTTCGAGGAGGCCGGACGGCTGCACGCCGCGGCCGGCCTGCCACTGGCGGAGCACAACCTGGAGTACGCCGACGTCCTGCGTGACCTGCGTCTGCTCGACGAGGCCACGGTGGCGGCCCGGTCCGCCGCGGTGGAGTTCGAACAACACGGTGCCCGGCTGATGGCGGCGGAGGCCCGGCTGCGCTGCGCCCGCCTCGCGTTGGAGCTGGGCGACGCCGACACCGCATGGACCGACGCCGAGGCGGCGGCGCGCGACTTCCGCCGGCAGCGCCGGCCCGCCTGGGCGGCGCGAGCCACCGTCACCCGAGCCGAGGCCGAGGCCGCCCGCGACGGATACTCGCCGAACGCGCTGCGGCGCTTGTGCAACGCGGCCGGCACCCTGCAGCGACTAGGTTTGCGGGCGGAAGCGGCGTACGGCCATCTTGCGGCAGGGCGGGCCGCACTGGCCCTGAACCGGCCGGCCGTGGCGCGCCGGGAATTCTCGCTGGCCGGTGACCTGGCGCACGGCCAGTCGTTACTCGTCAGGTTGCGCGGTCACCTGGCGCGGGCGCTGCTCGCCGAGGCCCGGCATTCTACTGAGGTCGTCCGCGAATGCTCCCGCGGCCTGCACGACCTGGCCCGCCACCGCGCCGCCCTGCCCTCCCTCGAATTACGCGTGTTCGCCGCCGGGCACGGCGCCGAACTCGGCGAGATCGGTTTGCGCACGCTGCTTCCGACCGCATCGCCGAGCCGGATCTTCGAATGGCTGGAGCGCACGCGGGCGGCGGCATTGATGCGTGTCCATCCGCCGGCCACCGGCGTGGATGAGGAGGTCATCGCCCTGCGCGGCGTCGAGCACGAGCTGCGGGCGGCCCGCCTGGAGCGCGGCGAGGAACCGGCCGCCCTGCTGGCCCGGCAGAGCGCCCTCGAAGCGCGGCTCAGGCGTCGCTCCTGGACGGGCGAAGGCGCCGGCGGCGAGGCGACATCGCCGGTGACCGGCGCCGCGCTGCGCCAGGTGCTGGACGGCGAGTGGCTCATCGAGTACGCCGTGTCGGAGGGTCGCCTGCTGGCCGTCGTGGTCGAACCCCGCCGCACCCGGATCGTCCACCTCGGCCCGGTCGACCCGATCCGCCGGGAGGTCGAGGCGACGGCCTTCGCTCTGCGCCGGCTGCTGCACGGCACCAGGTTCGCCGCCGTGGCGATGACCGCGGCCCGCCAGGCGCTGGACGTGCTGTCGGGCCAGCTGATCGCGCCGCTAGGCGTGCCGGCCGACGCTCCGCTCGTGGTGGTTCCTTCGGGCCGGCTCCTCGGGGTGCTCTGGGCGCCGCTGCACCCGGCGCCGGTGTCGATCGCGCCGTCCGCAAGTCTGTGGGCCCGCGTGCGCGGAACCGTCCCCGCCCTCAATGGGCACCGGATCGCTCTGGTAGCGGGTCCCGATCTGGCCGGCGCCGTCGAGGAAGTGCGCGCGGTGGCCGCCGAATACCGGGGCGCCGAGACCCTGCTGCCGCCCAGCAGCACGGTGGACTCGACGATCGGCCTGGTCAAGGACGCCGAGCTGGCCCACCTCGCCTGCCACGGACGGTTCCGGTCCGACAGCCCGCTCTTCTCGTCGCTGGATCTCAGCGACGGGCAGTTGACCCTCTACGAGATGCTCGCCCGTGGGGTCGCACCCCGCCGGGTGGTGCTGGCCTCGTGCAATTCCGGAGCACAGCAGCCGTACGAGGGCAACGAGGTGCTCGGTTTCGTCAGCGCCATGATGTCCAACGGCAGCGCCGGTATCGCGGCCGCCGAGATGCCCATCCCCGACGGTGCCTGCGCCGCCTCCATGACCGTGCTGCACCAGCGCATCAGCCGGGGTGATTCGCTGGCCTCGGCGGTGTGGCACGCCCGCGGCGCGCTCGCCACGGGCGGTCCGGAGGAGTACCTGGCATGGTGCGCCCTGGCGGCGTACGGGCCGGGCTAGCCAGCTATCGCTGATCTTGGAGTTGTGGTGGGCCGCAAATGCCGCTTATCGACTAGAGGTGGGCACCACAACTCCAAGATCACCGGCGCGAAGCCGACATCACGGCACGGGGTAGTCGACCACGTAGATCGGAACGCCGATCTTTCCGGTGTCGGCCGGGCCACCGACGCCGTTCACGACGTGGTCGATGATTCCGGCGCTCAGGTTGACGGTCATGATGTGGTGCAGCTTCACGCCCGGACGCTCGGGCGCCTCGAAGCCGTTCTCGGTGTGGATTGTCGGGTTGTTCTGGTTGAACACGTAGACACCGCCGCCGTACAGCCGGTGGGTGCGCACCCGGTCGCCGACCTTGTAGCCGGCCCAGCCCAGCGTGCCGTCGGGCTGGGTCCAGTCCGCCTGCGTCGGCGGGTCGTACGGCAGCTCGTTCTGGTACAGCACGGTAGTGCCGTTGTTGCCGTTCCAGACGGTGTTGTACTCCTGAAAATGCTCGACGAACAGGCCGGTGGCGGTGACGTTGTCGCCGTTGATGACGGCGCCGTTGCGGCCGATGTTGGTGCGCCAGCGCTGGGTGTCACCGTTGACGCCCTCGGTGAAGCCCTCGACGCCGTGGTCGGCCCGCCACACCCAGGTGTGGTCGATCAGCACGTTGTCGCTGTTCACCTCGACCGCGACGTCGGTCTTGCCGATGTGCGGCCCGCCGACTCGGAAATAGACGTCGGACAGGGTCGTCGGATTGGTGGCGGAGCTGACGCCGTCTTCGTCCCGCTCGCCGACGCGCAGCAGCGTCCGGGACTCGGTGAGTCCGGCGTCGATGGTCACGCCCGCGACGATCACACCGGGCTGCTCGGCGACCGTCAGCGGGGTCGCGCCGTCCACAGCGGTCAGGGTCGCGTGCCCGATACCGAGGACCACCGTGTCGGACCGCTCGACCTTGATGGTTCGGTCGATGTCGTACACGCCCGGGGTGAGCAGGAGGTGCCTGCCCTGGGACAACTGCCGGTTGATCTCCCGTACCGAGTCGCCCGGCCGGGCCACGAAGAAGTCACTGAGCGGAATGGTCCGACCCGGCGTGAGACCCTCGGCCCACGAGATGCCGCTGGTGTCCCGCACGGCGGCGGGCACCCGGACCTGGTACGCACCCTCGTCGTCGACGAACAGGAACGGCTTCTCCCGGCTCACCGGCGTGGCGTCCAGCGTGGTGTACGGCGGGCTCGGGAACCCGGCGTCGTCCGGAGCCCCGACCACGCCCGAGAAGACCTGGTTCCAGACGCCGTTGGACCAGCCGGCGATCTGGCTGTTGCGGGTCAGCCACTGCTGCTGCGAGCCGTTGATCACGAACGGCAGCCGGGAGTCGGCGATGAAGCCGCCGCTGGCGTATTGCGGACCGGCGGTGCAGTAGTCCATCAGCGACAGGTTGCCGCCGCTGATGTCGAGCCGGCGCAGCGACACGGCCTGGGACACCGCCCAGAAGTTCGCCGACTTCCGGCAGTCGTCCTGGCCGGCAGCGTTGACTTTGATGGTGAGATTGGACAGAGTCCGCCAGAAGTTGACCAATGCGAGGCAGTTGCTGGTGCCACCATCGGCGAGGCATCGGTTGTATACCTCCACCTTGCCGTTGATGACGACGTCGGCCGGTGAGGCTCCCAGGCCGGAGATCTCGGTGTAATACCCGACCTTGATCTGCAGCGGGTTCTCCTCGGTGCCATAGGTACCCGGCTTGAAGAGGTAGGCGTACCGCTGGGTGCCCATCTCGTTGCCGACCTGTTGGGCGTGGGTGGCGTCGAGCGTCGCCTGGATCTTCTCGACCGGCATGGCCGGGTCGAAGACGGTGACGTTCGCCCCGAGTTCGACGTCGACGGCGCCGGGCGGCGAGGGTGCGGCGGTCGCCGTGCCACTCAAGGTGGAGACACCGAGCAGCAGAGTCAGACCGAACGCGAGCATCCGACCGAGTAGCCGTAGGGCGGGACGTCCCCTGCCGGAACGAGGTGTCGTCATGCGCAATCCCTTCCGTCGACAGGTTCGCAACCCCTTCAGGTCAGCAATAGATGGGTCTGACTGTCAAGAGCGCAGTGGACTCAGAGGTCCTCATCAGACTGTCGGGGGTAGGCGTACGACATCGGCGACCACGGCACCGTCCTCGGTCAGGCGGGCGGCGGCGGGGCTGTCATAGACCACGAGTACCAGCCCATCCTCGGGTGCGCCGATCAGGCCCATTCCCTCGGCGTGGTCGTCACCCTCCCCGTAGGTGAGTTCGAGCTCGCGGCTCAGTACGTCGCCGCGTACGACGTCCGGCATGCCCACCCGGCAGGCACCGTGCCATCGGTAGATGCGTACCGGGCCGTCGAGATCCATTGTCGGACCGGCGAGCACGAGAATGTCGTCGCCGGACGGGCACAGGTCGCGTACCCCGAGACCGTCGAGCCTCAGCACATGCTTGCGGTACGGCACGCCGTCGTCCAAGGTGCGCAGCCGCAGGCGGCTCGGATCGGCCGGGTCGACGTACGGGCGAAGCTCCAGCACGAACGCCCACCCGCGCAGCACCGGCCCGCGCAACCCCAGGTAGACCCGGTCGTCGCGAACCGCGATGCCCTCGATGTCGAGCCCGTTGTCCTTGCCGGGGATGGCCAGGAACGGCGCGAGGTGGTCGTCCTCGCGCAACAGCCTCCGCAGAACATCGCGCCCGCGCAGGATCGCGGCCCGGTGCCGCACGCCGTCGATGATGGTCTCACGGACGGGGGTGGGCAGGCCGTCCTGGTCGGCGATCGGCATCCGTACCAGAATCTGTCGGTTGTCCTGACCCTCCACCCGGGCCAGGCGCTTCAAGGCCCTGGCGCCGCTGTGCCTGGGCTTGATCTGCGTGCGCCGCAGGCTGTGCGAGCCGACCGCCCACAGGAAGTTCCCGGTGCGGGCCAGCCCCTCGATGTCCGCCTCTTCGTCGCCGTCGGCGCCGGGCAGGGAAACCAGGTCGGCGAGCCGGAACGTCTGCTCGTCGGCGTACTCCGTGGGACTGTCCGGGTCGTCGGCCACCAGGCGTTCCACCGTTGCCGTCTCGTCGCCGGCGATCCACAGCACCGCGCCGTCGACGCGGACCGCCGACAGATTGGTGTGCGTGGCGGCGATCCGAGAGAAGTCCCCGAAGCGCAGCCGGACTGTGCGTTCCACCGTCATGACCGACATCGTGACACCACCCGCCCACCGCTTCGACCGCGGTTGTCGGCAATCGGTCGGAAGCTGCGGCGGACGTTTCGGGCACCTCAAACCGCGAGCGTCACGGCTTGACCTTGCGAGCGCTCGCCGCCTCCAGTACGCGTTGCGCCGCCGTACGGGCCCGCCGGAGGAAGGCGGACGGTCCCAGCGCGTCGAGCAGCTGCCGGTTCGGCGCCTCCACGCTCACCGGCAGGTCCGGCGGAAGCGCGGCGGTGAGGTCGACGACCGGCATCTCGCCCTCGCCGGGCAGTTGCCGAGCCGCGCGGGACTCGAGCTGCCGCACGTTGTCGCCCACCGGTTGACCGCGCGGCATCCGTTTGGGGACCGGGATGGCGGCCGGCACCTCCAGCGGGCCGTCGCACAGCTGCAGATAACCCAGCGCGGCCGGCTCCACCCGGAGCAGGTCGACCACGTCGTCGCCGGAACGTTGGAGGTGCAGCGGGTCCACGATCAGACCGCCGCCGGTGCCGTCCAGGACCCGGTTCGCCGTGGCCAGGTCCCGGACCGCGGTGTACGAGATGCCCTCCATGCACGGGCGCAGCCCGTACGGCATGGCTCGCTGGCACAATGCCGCGAAGGTGTCGTGCGCCCGGTTCACGTCCGTGTCGGTCACCATCACGTTGAAGAATCGGGCACCCAGCCGCGCGCCGACCTCCAGCAGCGGCTCGTACACCGCCGCCGAGGTGTCCGGCGTGATCGAGATGATCTCGACGTCCTGCACCACCATGCCGGTGGACGCCAGCCGTGCCAGCGTCTCCGCGAGCATCGGCGATCCCATCGCGATGGGCCACGGCTCCTCCACCGGGCTGGCCGCACCGATCCGGATGCCCACCGCCTCGAAACCGGCGTCCCGCGCGAGCTGCACCCAATCGGGCGGGGCGGCGTCCAACATCGTCAGGTGGCCGACGCCCACGGGCCTGGTCGGCATCGCTGCCCCCTCTCGGCCGGAACTTCTCTCACCGTCCTGGGTCGTCCCGCAGGTGGCAACGGCTCATCCCGCCCAGCGGATCGGCTCGCTACGCTTCGACCGTGCTGCAGATCGTCCTGCAACTCTTCATCAGCGGCGTGCTGGTCCTGGGCGGACTGTTCGTCGCGCTGGCCGACGACGTCGCGCCCGACATGCATGTGTTCGGCTGGGTGCTCATGGTGGTCGGCGTCTTGGGCTTCGCCGGCGCGGCGTTACTGCGGCGGCGCGGGTGAGCTGCTCGGCCCGGCGTGTTTCTCCTTCACCGCCCGTACACCTCGATGGTGCCCAGCCCTTCCAGCTCCGCGGTGACCGCCGAGCCGAGCTGCAGCGGGACCGGTTCGGTCAGGCCGCCGGAGAAGACCAGCATGCCGGCGCGCAGGGCCTGCCCGCGAGCGGCGAGCCGGTTCGCCAGCCATGCCACCGCAGCGGCCGGGTGTCCCATGGTGGCCGCGCCGGCCGCGGTGGCGACCACGTCGCCGTCGACCCGCAGCACGCAGCCGAGTAGCCGCAGGTCGGCCAGATCGGTGGGCCGCACGCCCTGCGGGCCGAGCAGGAACCCGCCCGCGCTGGCGTTGTCGGCGACCACGTCCGGCAACCGGAAGCGGAAGTTGTCGTAGCGCGAGTCGAGCACGTCCACCGCGGCGAACACCGATTCGGTGGCGGCCAGCACGCTCGTCACCGTGGCCGGTGTCTGGACATCGCGACCCAGCAGAAAGGCGATCTCCGGTTCGACGCGGGGATGGATGAACCGGGTCAACTCCACCGGTTCGCCGAACGGCAACAGCATGCCGCTGGTCACCCAGCCGTACAGCGGCGAATCGACCTTCATCACCTGCTGTTTGATCCGGCTCGTCAGGCCCAGCTTTGCGCCGGCCAGACGCTCGCCCGCGGCCAGCTTCTCCTCGACAACCGCCCATTGCGCGTCGTACGCCGTCGCCTCGTCCAGGTCCGGGTGCTCGTCGGTGAACGGGGGCAGCGCCGTGCGCTCCCGTTCCGCCGCCGCCAGCGCTTGAGCGATCTGGGCCGCATCGATCATTCAGCCAGCCTCCGGGCCGGTACCACTCGGGCACAAGCCGCGATCCCACTCGGCGGAAGCGCGGCTGGGCCGTGCTGGGGACCGGTTGTGGAATCGGTTCATGAGTCTGTACCAGGTCCAGCAGTGCCTGTTCGACTATCTGCGGGCCATGGAAGATGCGCCGCCCGGCGAGAAACCCGACATCCGCACCGACGGCTACGAGCTGACCGATGCCGAGCGGACCGCGTTGACCACCGGGGACGTGGGGACGTTCTACACGATGGGCGTGCATCCCGTGATAATCAACGGCTACTGCCGCGCCATGGGCTACAAGCGTGCCGACTACCGCTCCCTGCTGGTCGGCGTCGCGCCCGAGCCGAGGAGGACCAGATGGCAGACCTCGTGATGACGTACTGCGCGTCGCACGCGCCGATGATGACTGCCGATCGCGAGTCGGCGCCGCCGGAACAGGCCAGGAACTTCTTCGGCGCGCTGGACACCGTGCGCGAGCGGGCCCGGGCGCTGGACGTGCAGGCCCTCGTGATGGTCTCGGGCGAGCATTTCACGAACTTCTTCCTGACCAACCTGCCGCAGGTCGCGATCGGCCTGGGGGAGGGCCACCAGGGTCCGCTGGAGAAATGGCTGAACATCCCGAAGACCATCGTGCCCGGCCATCCCGGCCTGGCCGAGCACCTGATGAAGGAAACGGTCGCCGCGGGCTTCCAGCCGGCCCTGTCGTACAAGCTCAAGGCGGATCACGGCTTCATGACGGTCTACTACGAGCTGGACCGCGAGATGCAGATGCCCATGGTGCCGGTCATCTTGAACTGCACGACGCCGCCGCTGATGACGCTGCGGCAGAGCTACGACTTCGGGGTCGCGCTGGGCGACGCGATCCGCTCGTACCCCGGCCTGGACCGGGTCGCCCTGGTCGGCGGCGGGGGTCTGTCGCACTTCGTCGGCGAGCCCCGGGTCGGCGACATCGACGAGAAGTTCGATCGGTGGTTCCTGCAGCAGCTCGAGAGCGGGGATTTCGGCGAGTTGTTCGACATGCCCAACGACGAACTCGCCGAGGCGGGCAACGGCACCGGTGAGGTCCGCGCCTGGGTGGCGGCCGCCGGCGCCGCCCGCGATCGCAAGGCCAGGACGTTGGCGTACGAGCCGATCTACGAGTGGATCAACGGCATGGGCGTGGTGCTGTTCGAGTAGGTCAGCCGAACTCGGCGATCACCGCGTCCGAGAACGGCGGCCAGCATTGCCCGGCCCAGTCGCCGAACGGCCGGTCGGCCAGCGCGGCGCACGCCAGCCCCAGCGGCGGGTCGACCCACAGGAAGCTGCCGGACTGCCCGAAGTGGCCGAACGTCTCGGCCGAGTTACGCGTGCCGGTCCAGTGCGGTGTCTTGCCGTCGCGGATCTCGAAACCGAGTCCCCAGTCGTTGGGGTTCTGCCGTCCGAAGCCCGGCAACACGCCGGACAGGCCCGGGAAGACCGGCCGGGTCGCCTCCGGCATGAGCGCGGGCACGAGCGTCGGCGCGAGCAGCTCCCGGCCGAGCCGGGCGAGGTCGCCTATCGGACCGCGCGCACCGCTGGCCGGCGAACCGGCCAGCGTGGTGCCCGCCATGCCCAGTGGCTCGAGCACGCGGTCCCGCAGCACGGACCCGAAGTCGGCGCCGGCACGGCCGGCGACCAGCTCGGCCGCCACCTCGACGCCGCGGTTGGAATAGATGCGCCGCCGTCCCGGCGGGCCGAGGACGGTGTCGCCGTCCGGTGCGAGCCCGGACGCGTGCGCCAGCAGATGCCGCAGCGTAGCACCCGGCGGGCCGGCCGGCTCGTCCAGCGAGACCTCGCCCCGGTCGACGGCGGTCAGCACCGCCAGCGCGGTGACCAGCTTGGTGACGGACGCCCAGGGGTACGTGCGGTCCGGACCGGCGGTGGCGAGCGTGCCGTCTGCGGCGATCACCGCGACCGACGCGGACGGTACGGGCCAGGTGTCGATCGCATCCAGGGCTCCCACGCCGGGAGCGTAGCGCGTAGCTGTCGCGCCCGCACTGCGCCGATCTTGGAGTTGTGGTGGGTTATTTGGAACAGATGCGGCTTTTGTCGCCCACGAGAACTCCAAGGTCGGCGAGAGCGGGGTACGACGGCCTCCATCGCCGCCACGACGTCAGTCCGTTCCGGCGTGATGGCGCAGCACCTCGACGATCTCCGCGGCGGCCCGCTGCGGGCTGCGCCGGGGCAGGCAGATCCGCAGGTGTGCCCGCCGGTACGCGGCGGCCCGGGACAGGAACAGCTGCTGGATCTCATGCGTCGGACGGTCGCGGATCAGCGGCCGGTCGGCGGCCAGCTCCGGCAGCAGTTCCCGCATCACCCGCCACGGCGTGTAGAGGTGCACCACCAGGGCGCGGGGCAGCAGCAGCTCGGGGCAGCCGGGCTGGATGAACGCTCCGCCGCCCAGGGCGAGCACCTGGCCGGGCGGGTCGAGTGCATCGAGCATGGCCGACCGTTCCAAGGCGCGGAAGGTGGCCTCGCCACGTGCGAACAGCTCCGGGATGCTCGCTCCCGACCGCTCCTGCACCATCGCGTCCGTGTCGGCGAACGGCCGGTCCAGCAGCCGGGCCAGCTCGCGCCCGACGGAGGTCTTGCCCACACCCATGAAGCCGACCAGCGCCACCGAGCGCCTGGCCAGCCGTCGCTGCGCCGCGCCGTGGTTCTCCCGGGCCCGCGCCTCCTCGACGCCGGACCATCCGGCCGCGGTCAATGGCCGGCCAGCCGCACGCGGTCGGCGTTGACGAACTCGCAGGCCGAGTCGAGCACGATGCAGGTCTGCGCCCGGATGAAGCCCGGCGCCAGGGACAGCTTGCCGGTGACGATGTCCTGCAGGTCTTTCAGCGACGCGGCACGGACCTTCAGCAGCCAGTCGAAGTCGCCGCCGACCGCGTGCGCCTCCTCGACGGCCTCGAGGTCGCCGAACAACTGCCGGATCGCGGCCAGGTTGTCGGCGTTCTGCGCGACCCGGACGAGCAGGAAAGCGGTGCAGCCGATGCCCACAGCCGCCGGATCGATCCGGGCGACGCACTCGCGGATCACACCGGCGCCACGCAGCCGCAGGAACCGCTGGGCCGCGTCGTCCGCCGTGGTGCCGATCTCGCGGGCCACGGCGGCCAGGTCGAGCGGCAGCTCTTCGGCGAGCCGGTGCAGCAGCCGGCGATCCACGTCGTCCAGTTCGGTGGTCATTTCGAGAAGCGGGCCGTCACCGCACCCAATCGGGAGAACTCGGCGCGGAACACATCGCCGGGCTGGACCGGCACCATCTTGTGCACCGCTCCGGGCAGCACCACGTCGCCGGCGCGCAGGCCGGCGCCGAGACTGCCCAGTTTGTTGGCCAGCCACGCCACGCAGCGTGCGGGATTACCCAGCGCGGCGGCGCCGGCGCCGGTGTCGATGACCTCGCCGTTGCGGCTGACCACGACGCCGATGAGGCGCAGGTCCACCTCGGCGACGGGACGCAACGTGCCGCCCACCACGAGCAGGCCGGAGGAGGCGTTGTCCGCTACCGTGTCGACGAGTTTGATCCGCCAGTCCGCGACCCTGCTGTCCACCACCTCGATGGCGGGCAGGACGCCGGCCACCGCGGTCAGCGCCTTCGCCGTGGTGACGCCCGGCCCGGCGAGGTCGCGATCCATCACGAAGGCGAGTTCGGCCTCGACCCGGGGCTGCAGCAGAGTGCTGAGGGGGATCTCGTCGCCGTCCTCGACGAACATGTCATCCAGCAGTACGCCGAAGTCGGGTTCGTCCACGCCGAGCAGCTGCTGCATCGGGCGCGAAGTCAGCCCGATCTTGCGGCCGATGGCCCGCGCGCCCCCGGCGACACGTCGCTCGATCACCTTGGTCTGAATCGCGTACGCGTCCTCCAGGCGCAGGTCCGGAGACCGGTCGGTGAGCGGCTCGACGGGCTGCCGGTGAACGGCGGCGCGGAACAGTTCGTCGGCGTACGTCTCGATGACATCGGTCATCTGGGCAGTCTGGCAATCTCGTCACGGCCGACCCAGCCGCGGTTCCGCCCAGTGAAGTGGAACGGTGACGTCAGACGAGGCCGAGCAGTTTGGCGGCGTTGTCCCACTGGATGGCGGAGGTGGAGGCCCCGTCCAGGTTGAGCGCCCGTATCGAATCGCGTGGTGTGCGGTCGGCGAGCTCGAACGGGAAGTCGCTGCCGAGCAGCACGTGGTCGGCGCCGACGTCCGCGACGAGCCGGCCGAGCAACGTCGTGGAGAACACGGCGGTGTCGTAGTAGAGCCGGCCCGCGTACTCGCTCGGCGGCGCCGCGGTGGTGTGCGCCACCTCCTTGTTGCGCCAGCCCATGTCGAGCCGGCCGCGCAGCGCGGGCAGGCATCCCCCGCCGTGCGCGAGGCAGATCCTCAGATCGTGGCGTTCCAGCACGCCGCCGAAGATCAGCCGAGCCGAGGCAAGGGCCGTCTCCATCGGGTAACCGACCAGCTGGGAGAGGTAGAAGTCGCGTTGCCGGCGGGCGTCCGGCACCCCGCTCGGGTGCAGGAAGATCAGGACACCGCGCTCGGCGAGTAGCGTCCACAGGTCCTCGTTGACCGGGTCGTCGAGGTCACGGCCGCCGCCCTGGCTGCCGATCGCGATGCCGGCCATGCCGAGGTCGTCCAGGCATCGCCGGGCCTCGTCCGCGGCGCTCGGCCGGCCGAGCGGTACCGAACCCAACCCGACCAACCGGCCCGGTGCCATTGCCACGTAGTCGGCCAGCTCCTCGTTGCCGCGGGCGACGATCTCGCCGGCGAACGCGGGATCGTCCGCGGTGGAACAGAACAGGAACGGCGGCAACGACACCGCGTGGTGACTGGTCCCGGCGGCGTCCATCTCGGTGAGCCGGTCGGAGATCTCGTACTGTGAGCGGGCCAGGGGCAGCGGTACGCCGGGCGCGATGCCGCTCACCCGTGGATCCAGACGCACCACGCTCGGCGAGGCCGCGGCCAGGTCCGCCAGCTCACGTTCCTGCAGCCAGCGAAGGAGCGGAAGCGGCATGGCATGGGAGTGCACGTCGACGGCAGGGGTGTCCGGAGGCGTCATGACGGTTTTTCCTTCCGCGAGCTCGATCCGGATGCCGGCACCGGGCCGGGGGACAGCGCGAAGCGGGTGACGGCGTCGATGAACAGCTGCGGCGCCTCCCAGAAGAACAGGTGCCCGAGGTCGGGCAGCATCATCAGCCGGGCCCCGGGGATCCGGGTGGCGAGCAGGCGGCCGTTGCGGGGGTCCACGACCCGGTCGTCGGAGCCGTGCAGGACCAGCGTGGGCACGGTGATCGCGGACAGCGCGAGGTTGCCGAACCGGGAACCGGCGGCGAGCTGCGCCTGCCAACCGGCCGCACCCGGTCGGTCCCGCTGGGCGTCGATGAGGCGTTCGACCAGCTCGGGCCGTCGGCGTACGGTCTTACGCCCGAGCGCGTTCTCGACCTGCCGGCGCAGGGCTACCCCGGCCGGCATCCGGCCGGCGGCGGCCAGCAGGGCGACGGTCTCGGCCGGCATCGGGTAGGCGAACGGCCAGCCCGGCGTGGTGCAGGCGAGCACCAGGGACGCGACCCGGCCACCGTGTGCGACCGCGACCTGCTGCGCGATCATGCCGCCGAGGCTCGCTCCGACGACGTGCGCTCGCGCCACGCCCGCGTCGTCGAGTACCGCGAGCACGTCGTCGGCCATGTCGCTGACCGCCAGCCGGCCGGTGGGCGGATCGCTACGGCCGCTGCCGCGGTTGTCCACGAGCACGAGCGCGAAGTGCGCACCGAGGCCGCCGATAACCGGCGCCCACCCCGACTTGTCGAATCCCAGGCCCTGGATGAGCACCATCCAGGGCAGGCGCCGCCAGCGCGGCCGGCGGATCACGTACGCGATACGCAGCCCGTCACGGCGCGCGTACCGGGTCCGGCCGCCCACCATCGCCATGCTCAGCCGTCATCGTCGGCCAGGAAGTCCCCCACCAGCCGGTTGAAGTCGGCGGACCGCTCGATCTGCACCCAGTGCCCGCAGTGCGAGAAGACATGCAGATCGGCGTTCTCCACAAGCTGCATCAGCCGAAGCGAGTTGTCCACCGGGATGACCTGGTCCTCCCGGCCGTGCACGATGAGCGTTTGATTCGGTAGCGCCCTGATGTCGTCGTCGGGCGTGCGCATCGCGTCCACCCAGCGCTGTCGCGGAGCGGGGAACATCGCGGAGTAAGACTCCTGGAACCCCGGTTGCGTACTGGCCCGGTAACGCACCTCTGCCAGCTCGTCGGGCACCAGCGCCCGATCATAGGCGAAGACGTCCAGGACCCCCCGCATGTTCTCGAACGAGGGTTCGTAACCCCACACCCGTTCCAAACCCTCGGTGATCGGGAAGTCGATACCCATGCTGCCCATGAGGACCAGCTTCGCGACCTTGTCGGGGTGCCGCGCGGCCAGCCGCAACGCGATCGCGCCGCCGAAGCTGTTGCCGACCACCGAGGCCCGTTCGATACCGAGTGCGTCGAGCAGGCCCGCCACTTGCTCGCTCCAGAGGTCCACGCCGTAGTCGGCCTTCTCCGGTCGCTCGGAGAATCCGAAGCCCGCCATGTCGGGCGCGATCACGCGGAACCGGGGTGCCAGCGCGGGAAGTACCAGCCGCCAGTTCGCGTACGCGGTCACTCCCGGTCCGGAGCCGTGAATGAGCACGACCGCCGGGCCGCTGCCGGCCTCAAGGTAGTTGGTCTTCATGCCGCCGGCATCGACGCTCGCGCCGATCTCCGGCCGGTCCGGATCGCTCATCTCGCCACTCCGTCCGCGGTGGGTTCTCGCCTGACGGTGCGACCTCGCGTGGCTTCCCGGCAATCCGGTCTTCTACCCAGCGGGACCTGAATCGGTCCCCCGGCGTGGCGTCCGCATACCATCGGCAGATGCCGTTGGACGGGACCGGCACTGACGCCCGCCACCCGGGACGCTCGGTAACCAGCAAGGTGGTGTCGCTGTTCGACGCCTTCGAGGTCGGTGACGTCGAGCTGAGCCTCAACGAGCTGGCCCGGCGTACCGGACTGCCGTTGTCCACCGCGTATCGGCTGGTCAAGGAGCTCGTGGCCTGGGGCGGCCTGGAGCATGCCGCGGGCGGTGGATACCGGGTCGGATTGAGGTTGCTGGAGGTCGGCGCCAGGGCGCCGCGCAGCGCGAGCCTGAACGAGATCGTCGTGCCGTTCATGCAAGACCTGTTCGTCGCCACCCGGCAGAACGTGCACCTGGCCGTCATGCAGGGCCACGAGGCCCTTTACGTGGAGCGGGTCACCGGCCTGCAATCCATCGCGGTGAAATCCCGGCGCTGGGGCCGCCTGCCACTGCACGCCACCGGAGTCGGCAAGGTGCTGCTCGCGTACGCGACCCCCGAGCTGGTGGACGAGGTGATCGCAGCCGGGCTGCCGAGATTCACGCCGTACACGATCGTCGCGCCCGGGCACCTGCGCCGGAACCTCGCCGAGATCCGGCGTACCGGGCTGGGCATCGCGCACGAGGAGATGACCGTGGGCCGGGTATCGGTCGCCACGGCGGTCTTCGATGCCGCGGAGCACGCCGTGGCGGCGCTGTCGATCGTCGTGCCGACGACGGTCGATCCGCTGCGCCTCGCACCCGCCGTCCGGACCGCGGCGCTCTGCGCGTCCCGGCGGCTCCGGGAACGGGGCTTCCTCGCAGATTAGGATGAACCGGGCTAAAAGCTGATCGTCGCGTTTCCGCCCCATGACACCGTTGCCGCTCAGTGGCAATATCACCTTTCTCGGGTGACCGGCCTGTGCAACGGTCACACTGGTGGCACCCACAGACCGGGAGGCGCAATGGCGGGCAACTCCACAGACGCCGGCCGATCCGTGACAAGCAAGGTCATCGCGATCCTGATGACCTTTCGGAACGGGGAAGCGTATTCGCTGACCGAGATCGCCAGGCTTACCGGCCTGCCCGTTTCCACCGCTCATCGTCTGGCCACCGAGCTGCTGGAATGGGGCATGCTACAGCGAACCGGCGAGGGCCAGTTCAGCATCGGCGCACAGTTGCACGCCATTGCCAACCAGGCCGTCACGGCCGTGCCGAACCTGCACGAGCGCGCCCGGCGGGTGATGGAGGACCTCGCCGTCGCGGCGGGCCGGGCTGCGGTACGGCTCGGGGTGCTCGAGGATGTCGCGGTAGCCGTACTGGAGAAGGAGCCGGGCGACCGGCCGGTGCCCGTGGCGTTCAGTTCCACGACGGTTCCGCTGCACGCCACGGCCATGGGCCGGGCGCTGCTGGCCTTCGCCCCGCCCGCGTTCATCGACGCCGTGATCGGGCGCGGGCTGACCCGGTACACGCCGTACACGATCACCGAGCCGGACCAGTTCCGGCACGCCTTGTCGGTCATCCGCCTGACCCGTGTGGCCGTCTGCCGCCGCGAGTACGACCTGCGCGCGTCCACCGCGGCAGTGCCGGTCTTCGGTGTCGGCGGCCGCGTGATCGCGGCGCTCGAGGTCAGCCTGCGGGACGGGCAGGATCTACGGCTGGTCCGTCCGCCCCTGATCGTGGCCGGCCGAGCGCTGACACGTGAGCTGCAGAGCGGGGCGGCGCGCCCGTCGTTGACCATCTTCGCCGAGCGCCAATTCGACACGCTGGTGAGCTTGAAAGCGGGGTGACCCAGGTCATGGTGCGTTGTTAGCAGTCATCCTGCTAAGCTGCTAACGACATCCAGAGGAAAGGAACACATCATGACCGAGCCCACCTTCACCCCCGAGCGCGCCACCGAGACGACCCGGGCCTTCGGCCGCCAGGCCATCGACGCCTACGAGCAGGTCGTCAAGAGCGCCGTCGACTTCGAGCGGGCCGCTGCCGACGCGGCGCCGGCCGACTGGATCAAGACCGCCATCGGCGCACACGCCTCGTTCGTGGCCGACGTGAACGCCGCATACGTCGGTGCCGTCCGCTCCCTCCTGAACTGATCGCAGGCCTCTCAACCGGCTGCCTGAGATCGCCCTCCGGGCCCGGAACCGTCCTCGGTTCCGGGCCCGGGGTCGCTTTCGGCTTCGGAGTCGCTTTCGGTTCCGGGGTCGCTTTCGGTTCCGGTTCGGGATTCGTCGCGGGACCGGCTACGACGCCGGCGCGCCACCGTAGCCTCGGTCAGCGCCGTGTAGATCTCGATCAGTGCCTGCCGCTGCCGCGTGGTCAGATCCGGGTCCTGCTGGATCGCGGCGACCACGGCCGCCGGTTCGCCCGCCGGTGCCAGCGAGTTTGCCTGCCTCTGCAGCGATTCGGCGGAGGTCTGCAGCGACTTCGCGATCGCACCCAGGACCTGTTCGGAGGGTGCCCGCAGGCCGCGTTCGATCTGGGACAGATAGGGACCGGAGATGCCCACCATCGCGGCGAGCTGCCGCATCGGCAGCTCCGCCAGTTCGCGCTGCTGCCGGATGATGTCGCCCAGCGTGGGCTGGGTCCTGCGATCGCTCACGAGGCGAGCGTATCGGTCCAGTTCCGCACGCCGCCGCCGGCCAGGAACGCCGCCACGAGCGGGACGACCTCAGCCGGGCTGTCGAACAGCATGAGATGCCCTGCGTCGCGCACCACGGTCAGCTGCGATCCCGGAATCAGCGACGCCAGGATGCGTGAGTTGGCTGCCGGTACGATCGGGTCGTCGTCGCCGGTGAGCACCAGGGTGGGCTGCCGGATCGACCACGGTGCGCCCCACCAGCCGGTGAGCCCGGACAGCCGGTGCCAGTAAGCCTCCACGCTGCCCGGCGCCGCCAGGTGGAGCCGGCGCAGGATCGTCGGGTCACGGCGGATCCGGCCGCCGAACGTGCGGCCCGCCGCGGCGCCGGTCAGGTCGGTCGGCAACGGATGCATCAGCCCCAGCAGCGCGGTCGGCTGACCCGGCAGGTAAACCAGACCCGAGGTGGTAGAGACCAGGACAAGCCGGTTCACGCGGTGCGGTGCGATCGTGGCGATCTGCTGCGCGACGATGCCGCCGAACGAGATGCCGAGCACATGCGCCCGGCGTTCGCCGACGGCGTCCAGCACGGCCACCGCGAAGCGGGCCAGCGCGGGCAGTGACATCGGGTACGGCGGAATCTCGGTGTCGCCGATGCCCGGTGCGTCGAACGAGATCGTCCGGAACCCAGCGAGGTAGGGCAACAGCCGCCGCCAGGCAGCGAGCTCACCCCAGATGCCGTTCACCAGCAGAAGTGACGGGCCGTCGCCCTGCACCTCGACGCGCGTTCGAAGGCCCTCTACCGAGATATGGCGATGCTCCATGGGGGCCCCCGAGGTGCCGAAAGCCCCACCGTAGCGGTGGGGCTTTGATCAGCTTACCTGGCTAAGCGCCTATTTGAGCATGTCCCGGGCGGCGGAAACGTATGCCGCGCTGACGTCCTGGACGAACTTGGCATGCGCTGTGGCGATGCTGGACACCCAGTCCAGCTGTGACGCCCCGGCCGCCCGTTCCTGGAATTCGACCAGGGTCCGCAGGGACTGCTCGTACGCGTCGAGGCTCTGGTTGCCGGCCGACTTGGCCGACTCGATGAACCGGTCGGTCAGTTCCTTGATGCGCTGGACCGCTTCATCCGATGCCGCGGTCATCTTGGCGGCGGCGTCCGCGCCCATCTCGGTGCTCATCCTCATCAACTCTCTTTCACGAAGGTGCCGGGACCGTCGCCCAGCACGGGATGTCTCTCGCTGCCGACCGGCGGCGGATCGATCAGTGCGCCGGATCGTTTGGCGCCCCACTCGGCCCAGTCCTCCCACCATGAGCCGGCGTGCCGTTCGCCCTTCGCCCGCCACTGCTGCGGGTCCTCCGGGTACTCCTCGCCGGTCACGTACCACGCCTTGGGCGAGGGCGGATTGACGATGCCCGCGATGTGTCCGCCGCTGGACAGCACGAACCGGGCGTTGCTGCGTACGTGTTTCAGGGTCGCGTAGGAGGAGGTCCACGGGACGATGTGGTCGTTGATCGCGGCGACCACGTACAGGTCCTGATCCACGTCGTTCAGGTCCAGCCGCTCCCCGCGCACCTGCAGCGCGCCCTTCACGAAGTTGTTCTCCACATAGAAGTTGCGCAGGTAGAACGAGTGCATCGCGGCCGGCATCCGGGTGGCGTCGCCGTTCCACGCCAGGATGTCGAACGCCGGCGGCTGCTTGCCCATCAGCCAGTTGGAGACCACATAGTTGAAGATCAGATCGTTGGGCCGCAGGATGTCGAACGTGCCGGCCATGTCCCGGGCCTCGAGGTAGCCGCGCCGCTGCATCCGCCGCTCCAGCTTGGCGACCGTCTCCTCGTCGGTGAAGGTGCCCAGGGCTCCCGGATCGCTGTAATCGATCATGGTGTTGAGCAGCGTGATCGTCCCCAGCCGGTCGTCGCCGACCTCGTCCAGGTACGTCGCGGTCATCATGGTCAGCGCACCGCCTAGGCACAGGCCCACGAAATCGATCTTGTTGGCGCCGGTGATCTCGCTGATCACGTCCATCGCCGCCCGTGGCCCCTTGACCAGGTAGTCGTCCATCGTGGTGCGGGCCATCGAGGCGTCCGGGTTGCGATAACTGATGGCGAAGACCGTCCGCTCGTGTTGCACCGCCCATTCGATGAAACTGCGCTGCGGCGCCAGGTCCATCACGTAGTACTTGTTGATCCACGGCGGGCTGCACAGCAGGGGTACCTCGTGCACGCGCTCGGTCTGCGGCAGGTACTGCAGCACCTCGATGAGCTCGCTGCGGTAGACCACCTTGGCCGGCGTGCAGGCAAGGTTGCGGCCCACCTCGAACGGCGTGGTGTCGACCTGGCGTGGCCGCCCGTTGTTGTGGGCCAGGTCGTCGACGAAGTTGCGCACGCCATCGACCAGGCTGCGGCCGCCGGTCTCCAGGGCGCGCTTCAGCACCGCCGGGTTGGTGGGCGCGAAGTTTGTGGGGGCCAAGGCATCGTGCAGGAAGCTCAGCGCGAGCTCCGCTTTTCCCTCCTGGCCCCGGTCGAGCCCGGCCGCCCGCACCAGGTCCATCCCGTACTGCCGCCAGGCCAGGTAGGCCTGCCGCAGCCCCCAGTAAGCGGGATTCTCCGCCCACGCCGGATCGGTGAACCGCTTGTCGCGCGCGTCGACCGGCATCGGGCCCTCGGCGGTACGGCCGGCGAAGCGGCTGACCGTGGCCGTACCGGCGTTCCACAGGCGCTCGGTCAACCGCAGGGTCGCCGAGGTGGTGGCTAGCGGGCTGTGCGTCACGGCGCGAGTGGCCGCCGACAGGGCACGCCCCAACAATGCCGGGTCGTTGTCGGCGAACAGCCCGGCCTCGGGCGCCAGGACGCCGGCCGCCTGTGTGGCCGCGTCGTCGGATTCCGGAAAGGTCATGACGCCGGGCCGTAGTAGCGGAACAGCAACTCGGCCACGCAGACCGGCTTCTCCTGACCCTCGCGCTCGAAGGTGAGCCCGAAGGTGACCTGGTACCCGCCGGAGACCTCGGCCACGTCGATCACCTTGAGTCCCATCCGGAGCCGGCTGCCGACCGGCGTGATCGCGGTGAACCGCACCCGGTTGAGGCCGTAGTTGAGGATCTGCGTGCCGCCGCGCACCTCGAGCAGTTCGTAGAGCAGACCGGTCGAGCAGGACAACACGAAGAAGCCGTGCGCGATGGTCGTGCCGAACGGGCCCTCCTTGGCCCGCTGCTCGTCCACGTGGATCCACTGCTCGTCGCCGGTGAGCGCGGCGAACGTGGAGATCTGCTCCTGAGTCACCTCCAACCATCGGCTGCTGCCGAGATCCCGGCCCTTGAGTGCCGGCAGGTCGGTGAATTGGACGATCTCAGGCAAGTTCGGCCTCCCAGTCTCGGTTCTCACACGCGTCGCGGACGTACGCGAGGAACTGCGCGGCCACGACGCCGTCCAGCGCCCGGTGGTCGTACGAAAGGCCGAGGACGCAGGTGTGGTGCACGGCGATCGCATCGCCCACCGCGACGACGCGCCGGGCCACGCCCTCGGTGGTGAGGATCGCGACGTTCGGCTGGTTGATCACTGCGGCCGACGCGTACGTGCCCATCGGCCCGGGGTTGCTGATGGTGAACGTCGATCCGCTCATATCAGCAGAGCCTAGCTTGCGCTCCTTGGCCCGCGTACCCACGTCCCGGATCGCCCGGGCCAGCCCGCGCAGGTTGAGCCCGTCGGCGTCGCGAATCACCGGTGCCATCAGACCCAGCCCGGCCACGTCCACGGCGATGCCCAGATGCACGTAGTGATGCAGCGTGATGGTCTTGCTGTCCATGTCGATCGAGCAGTTCAGCGGGGGGTACGCGCGCAGCCCGTCGCACACCGCGCGGCCGATGAACGGCAGATACGTCAGCGATCCGCCCTCGGCCTTGCGGAAGGCCGCCTTGTGCCTCTGCCGTACCTGCTCGATCGCCTCCAGGTCGACCTCGATCGAGGTCCACACATGCGCCGAGGTCCGCCGGGACTCCACCATCCGTTCCGCGGTGACGAGGCGGACGCGCGACATCGGCACGATCTCCTCACGGTCGCCCGCGACCGGCTGGGAAACGGCCGGTTGGGGTGCGGCCGGCCGGGGTGCGGCCGGTTGGGGTGCGGCCGGCCGGGGTGCCGCCGGTTGGGGTGCCGCCGGCTGCTGTGCCGGCCTTTCCGCGGCCGGTTTCTTCGGTGCCGTGGCAAGCGCGGCGAGCACGTCCTCCCGCATGATCCGGCCGCCACCGCCGCTCCCGCTGATCTGCGCCAGGTCGAGGTTGTGCTCGGCCGCCAGCCGGCGCACCACGGGCGACAGCATCCGGCCCTTGCCGTTGCCGCTGGCCGGGCCGACGGTGGCGGTGGCCGGGCCGGCGGTGGCCTGCGCCGCGGTGACCGGAGGGGCGCCCCGGGGTGCGGGCGCCTGCTGATCCGGTGCGGCGGCTCCGGGCTCGCCGATGCGGGCCAGCGGGGTGCCGACCGGAACGGTCTCGCCCTCGGGTACCAGGATCTCCAGCAGCACCCCGTCGTACGGGCTGGGAATCTCGGAGTCCACCTTGTCGGTGGACACCTCGAACAGCGGGTCGTCGAACGCCACCCGGTCACCGGCCGCCTTCAACCACCGCCCCACGGTTCCCTCGGTGACCGTCTCGCCGAGCTTGGGCAGCTTTACTTCGTGCACCTGGCCGGCCGGTTGCGGGGCCGGGGACGGTGCGGGCGGCGCCACCGACTCCTCGACCGGAGTCTCGGCGCCGGCCGGGCCGATCCGGGCCAGTGGCGTGCCGACCGGGACGGTGTCGCCAGGGGAGACCAGCACCTCGAGGAGCACCCCGTCGTACGGGCTGGGGATCTCCGAGTCGACCTTGTCGGTGCTGACCTCGAACAGCGGGTCGTCGAACGCGACGGTGTCGCCGACCTGCTTGAGCCAGCTGCTCAGGGTGCCCTCGGTGACGGTCTCACCGAGTTTCGGCATGGTCACTTCGTTGATGTCGTCGGCCATCGATACGCCTCTCAGCCGTGCGGCACTCAGCCGTGCAAAGACCGGCCGGTGAAGGTCAGCATGGTTTCGCCGATCGCCTCGGACAGGCTCGGGTGCGGGTGGATGAAGTGGCCGACATCCTCCGGCGTGGCCTGCCAGTTGACCGCCAGGTAGCCCTCGGCGAGCAGCTCGCTTGCCCAGGGCCCGACCAGGTGGAAGCCGAGGATCGGGCCGTCCTTGGCGGCGACGACCTTCACCATGCCGTCGGTCTCGCCGATGATCATGGCTCGGCCGTTGCCGGCGAAGCGGTGCTTGTGCACCTCGATGTCGTGCCCGGCGGCCCGCGCCTGCTGCTCGGTGAGCCCGGCCCAGGCCACTTCGGGGTGGGTGTAGACCACCCAGGGCACGCGGTCGTAGTCCACCGGCACCGGGGTCTCACCGAGGATGTGTTTGATCGCGACGATCGCCTCGGCATAGGCGACGTGCGCGAGGCCGGGAGTGTCGATGACGTCACCGATGGCGTACACGCCGGGCCGGTTGGTGGCCATCGTGGCCGTGTCTACTGCGACGAAACCCCGCTCGGATACCGTGACGCCGGCCTGCTCGAGGCCGATGTCTTCGATCACCGGACGCCGCCCGATCGCCACGAGCACCTGGTCGACCTCGATCTTCTCGGTGCTGCCGGCGCTTTCGAAACCGACCACCAACCCGCCGTCGCCGCGTTCCGGAGCGGTCACCCGGGCGCCCGCGTGCACAGTTGTGCCCCGCCGGGCCAGCGACCGCGCGAGCACATCCGCCACCTCGCGATCGGGTCCGATCGGCAGTACGCCGTCCGGAAGCGCCTCCAGCAGCGTGGTCTGGGCGCCGACGTCGGTGAACACCGAGGCGAACTCCGCGCCGATCACGCCGCCGCCGATGACGGCGACCCGTTCGGGCAGCACGCCACTTCGGGTGCTGTGGTCCGAGGTGACGATCCGCTCGCCGTCCGGCTCGAAGCCCGGGATGGTACGCGGCACCGAGCCGGTGGAGATGATGATCGCCCGCCCGCGCAGTTCCTGGCCCTCGACCTCGACGGCGCCCGCCGCGGTAAGCCGGCCGTGGCCCTTGAGGACCGTCACCTTACGCCGCTTGAGCAGCGTGGACAGGCCGCCGACCAGTTTGTCGACGACGCCGGTGGTGCGCTGCTCCACGCGTGACCAGTCCGGCCGGAAAGCACCGTCACCTTCCGGCATGATGCCGAAGTCCGCCGCGTGCGTGGCCGTCCGGTATACCTCGGCGGTCTGCAACAGTGCCTTGGCGGGGATGCAGCCGCGGTTGAGGCACGTGCCGCCGACAGTGTCACGTTCCACCATGGCGATGGAGAGGCCGGCGGACGCGCCGTACAGGGCTGCCGCGTACCCGCCCGGCCCCCCGCCCAGGATCACCACGTCGAAGTCGTCGCGCCGCGTTTCGCTCATGACGTCGCCACCCTGCGGACGGTGTCGATCACCTGGGCGGTGGACGGCAGCATCGCGTCCTCCAGGGGCGGGCTGGTCGGGATGGGGGTGTTCAGCGCGCCGATCCGGGTGACCGGCTGGTCCAGCGACCAGAAGCAGCGCTCGCCGATCTCGGCGGCGATCTCCGCGCCGTAACCCAACCGGCGCGGCGCCTCGTGCAGGACAACCACCCGGGCGGTCTTCTCGACCGAAGCGCGGATCGTGTCGAAGTCCAGCGGTACGAGGGTTCGCAGATCGATCACCTCGACGGAGATCCCCTCGTCGGCCAGCACTTCGGCCGCCTCGAGCGCCTGGTGCACGCTTGCCGAGTACGAGATGATCGTGACACGGTCGCCGGCCCGGGCTATCCGGGCCTTGCCGATCGGCACCGGCTCGAGGGTGAGCGGACCGGGTGCCTTGATCCGCCGGTAGAGGTACTTGCTCTCCAGATAGAGCACCGGATTGTTGTCGCGGATGGCGCTGCGCAGCAGCCCGGCCGCGTCCTCCACGGTGGCCGGCGCGACCAGCTTCAGGCCCGGCGTGTGCGCGAAGTAGGACTCGATGCTCTGCGAGTGCGTCGGCCCGGCCCGCAGCCGCGCGCCGAACGGACAGCGGAACGTGATCGGCATCGGGTCGCCGGTGCGGTAGTGATGGCGCGCGATGACGTTCGTGATCTGGTCCCACGCCGTGGAGATGAAGTCGGCGAACTGGTATTCGACCACCGGCCGGAGCCCGTTGAGGGCGGCGCCGGCCGCCAGCCCGGTGAAGCCGGACTCGGCGATCGGGGTGTCCACCACCCGGCGCTCGCCGAACTTCTCCAGGAACCCCTTCGTCACCTTGAAGGCGCCGCCGAACTGGCCCACGTCCTCGCCGATCAGGAACACCGACTCGTCGGCCTCCATCTCGGCCATCAGCGCCTGGCTGACCGCATCGAGATAGGTCACCTCGCTGTCAGGCATAGACCCGCTCCTCCTCCTTCTCCGGCACGGGCATCGGGTCGGACAACGCCTTCTTGCGCGCGTCGATGGCCTTCTTGCGGGCCGTCTCGCGCATCGCGGCGATGTCCTCCTCGTTCGCGTACCCGAGCTCTTGCAGCTTGGCAGCGAATATGTCGAGCGGGTCCTTGACGCTCCACTCCTCGAACATCTCCCGCGGCACGTAGTCCGCCGGATCGTGCTCGGCGTGCCCGTGCATGCGCATGGTCACGCACTCGATCAGCGACGGTCCCTCGCCGGCCCGGGCGCGGGTGACGGCCCGCTCGGCGGCCTCGTACACGGCCACCACGTCGGTTCCGTCGACCTTCTCACCGGGGATGCCGTACGCCACGGCCTTGGTCGCGAAATCGGTGCGCGACTGCAGGCGCAGCGGCGTCGAATAGGCGAACTGGTTGTTCTCCACGACGAAGATGCACGGCAGGTCCTGCACGGCGGCGATGTTGATGGCCTCGTGGAAGTCACCGCGCGAGGTCGAGCCGTCGCCGCAGTACGCGAGCGCCACCCGGTCCTCGCCGCGGTACTTGAACGCGAACGCCCCGCCGATCGCGACCGGATAGTTGTCCGGGATGTGGCTGGGCAGGTTGTAGACGTTCAGGTCCAGCCGGCCGTAGTGCAGCGTGCCGTCGCGCCCGCCGGTCGGCGAGGTCGCCTTGCCGAGGAAGCTGGCCATCACCTGCCAGGGCTCCATCCCCCGCCACAGATGTGCGCCAAGGTCACGATGGATCGGGCAGAGGAAGTCGTCCGGGCGCAAGGCGGCGGCCGTGCCGACGGCGATCGCCTCGTGCCAGTGCCCGGTGTAAACGCTGCCGAGCATCTCGCCCTGCCGGTACATGCTGACCATGCGGTCCTCGACCGCCCGGTGCAGCGCCATCACCTCGAAGATCCGGATGGACAGATCCCGATCGGGCATCGGACGGTCTCCTCCCGCTCACCTACGGCGAACGTATTCCGGGTCCGGTGCGGCTCGACAGGGGCGCTTCCGCACACCGGAAACCCTTCAGCGCTGGCCGTCCAGCCAGTCCAAGTAGCTGCGATACGGCTGCATCGCCGCCTGTAGTTGCTTTGTGAGTTCCGCCTGCTGGCGTGCCACCAGGCCGACCTGTTCGGCGATGGCGGCCATCTGCTCGGCCAGCGCGGTCAACGCCTCCGCCGCCTCCCGCTGCCGGTCGAGCGCCGCCATGATCGGCGCGCCGGCCAGGCGAAGGGCGTCCGCCTGCGCGCGGGTGAACGGCTGCCACGGGTTGCTGGTCATATCCACCACCGATCATCTCCGGGCGTACCACTCGTAAACGCCGTCCGGGCGGATCCGCCGCTCGACCAGAGCGTCGTGGCGCAGGTATGCGACGTGGGCCAGCGTCTCGGCCAGCGCGAAGCTGCGCATCTGCTCCAGCATCACCCGGGTGAACACGCGATCGGCGATCTGCACGACCGTGGCCGGTCCGTCCTCGATCACCTGCCGGATGGCGGCGAGCCGACGCATCTTGTTGCGCACGATCGCCTCGATGCGCCGCTGGCAGTCGCCGAACGGCGTGCCGTGTCCGGGCAGGACGTACGCCGGACGCAGCGTTTCGATGCGCCGCAGCGACTCGAGGTAACTGCGCAGCGGGTCGGCGTCGAAGCCGCGTTCGAACGTGACCGGCGGGGTCACGCCCGGCAGCAGGTGGTCACCGGAGAGCACGACCTCGAGATCCGGCGACCAGAGACAGACGTGCCCGGTGGAGTGCCCGGGAGTGTGCACGACCTCCCAGTCGCGGCCGCCGATCGGGATCTTCTCGCCGCCGCGCAGCCGGGTGGACGCCTCCACGACCGAATGGAGGTACGGCATCCAGTCCCGCAAGCCGTGCGCGACGGCGGGCAGCTCGGCCTCCGGCAAGCCGTGGTCGGTGTACGTGTCCCGGCGGCGCGCCACCGCGGTGTCCGGATGCCGGTATTTCTCACAGTCCAAGTCGGTCAGCGCGTGCATCCACAGCTCCGCGCCGGTCATCTCGATCAGCCGGCCGGCCAGGCCGTAATGATCGATGTGCGCGTGCGTGATCACGATGCGGGAGACGTCGGCCAGCTCGTACCCCGCCGTGCGCAGGCCCTGCCGGAGCGCGGTCAGGCCGTCGTCGGCCGGGTCCGCGCGCCACACCCCGCAGTCGACGAGCGTGACGTGGTCACCGTCGGCGAGCACATAGGCGTTCACCGTGTCGATGCCGTGCACCCCGACCGGCAGCGGCAGCCGCGTGACGCCGTCCAGCTCCATGGCTATCCGTGTACGCGTTCCAGCAGTGTGAACCACACTCGTACATGCGCCTCGTAGGACACCCGGCCATTGTCCAGCGCGCCCGACAGTGATACCACCTCGAAGCGGGTCACCCCGTCGAGCGTCATGCTCGCCCGGTCGACCGCCTCAGTCACCGCGTCCTCGACGCTGGTGCCGGTGCCGACCAGGTCGACTGCCTTCTGCACGGCCATGCGGGCGAGCCTAGGCGCGGCAAACCGGCGATCCGGCGCCCGGTTCCGTCCACCGGAATGTCACCGATGAAGTGAGGTCACCGGGCCTTTGTCCCATCCATTGCGCAGGCCGGAGCCCGGTAGCGCGGCCATCGCCGCGAGCACATTGGCCGGCGGGGCCAGCGCCGCGGACCGCCGCTCCTCGCCGTCCAGCAACTCCAGTTGCGCCTGCCAGTCGTCCAGCAAGTCGGTCGCCGCGGTCCGGTCGAACCGGCGGACCTGCCAGCGGAACAGCACCGCGAGCAGGCCGATGCCGCCGCCAAGCACGGCGATCACCAGCAGTACGGCGGTCAGCATGTTCATGGGTCACCCTTTGGACTACGGCAGGCGTACCCATCCACTGTTCCCCAGGAGGGCCCCGGTTCTGCAGTGATTCCTCCCACGACCGTATTCCGCTCAGTGACAACCATGGGTCTTCGCGCGGTCCCGCATTACTAGCGTGCCGTCAAGGCCAACTCTGCCCGGCGCCCAGGAGGACCGGATGAAGGACGAGATCAGCGAACGGCCCGACTCCCACGAGCCGACCGAATACACCAAGACACCGAAGAAGGCCGCCGCGAGTGGTTGGATGGGAAGCGCCCTCGAGTATTACGACTTCTTCATCTACGCGCAGGCCGCGGCGCTTGTCTTCCCCGACATCTTCTTTCCGAAGGGCAATCCGCAGGTAGCCATCGTCTCGTCACTCGCGCTGTTCGGCGTGGGCTACGTGGCCAGGCCCCTCGGCGCCTTCTTCCTCGGCCACTGGGGTGATACCCACGGCCGCAAGAACGTGCTGGTCCTCTGCATGCTCTTGATGGGCGCGTCGACGTTCGCGGTCGGCATCCTGCCCACGTACGACATGATCGGCATTTGGGCGCCGCTGCTGTTGGTGGTCTTGCGACTGATTCAGGGCTTCGCGGTCGGTGGGGAGATCTCCGGCGCCAGCGCCATGATCGTGGAGCATTCACCCTTCGGGCGGCGCGGGTACTACGCCAGCTTCACGCTGCAGGGCGTGCAGGCCGGGCAGATTCTCGCCGCGGCCGTCATCCTGCCCCTGTCCGCGCTGCTGTCGGAGAGCGCCTTCCAGGCGTGGGGTTGGCGGGTCCCGTTCCTGCTGAGTTTGGTGGTCGTGATCGCCGGCCTGATCATCCGGCGGCGGGTCGACGAGACACCGGCGTTCAAGGAGGAAGAGACCCACGGCGAGGTGCCGAAGGCACCGATCGTCCAGGCCGTACGGGAAAGCGGCTCGGACATGCTCCGGGTCGTCTGCATGGCATTGATGAACGCGGTCCCGCTGGCGACGACCGTATTCGGTGCCACGTACGCCACGAACGAGGCGTACGGCATCAACATGAGCACGACGGCGTACCTGTGGATCTCCCTCGTCGGCAATGCGGTGGCGGTGGCCCTGATCCCGTTCGTCGGCAACCTCTCCGACCGGATCGGCCGCCGGCCGCTGATCATCGTTGGCGCGCTCGGCTCCGGTGTGATGTCGTACCTGTATCTTTGGTTCGTCAGCCAGGGCAACCTGCCTGGCGCCTTCCTCACCGCGATCGTCATGTGGGGGATCGTCTACCAGGGTTACAACGCAGTCTTCCCGTCGTTCTACCAGGAGCTCTTCCCCACTCGCACCCGCGTCACCGGTTTCGCGGTGTCGCAGAACATCGGCACCGCCATCACGGCCTTCCTGCCCAGCCTGTACGCGGCGGTCGCACCGCCGGAATCGAACGTGCCGCTCATCGTCGGCAGTTTCACATTCGGCTGTGCGATCATCGCGGCGATCTCGGCGTTCTCCGCACGCGAGACGTACCGGATCCACCTCAACGATCTCGGCACCAAGAACGCCACCCCAGTGCCGGCGGAGGAGTACGAGCGCATCCGCGCGTCCGTCTGAACCCCTGCCGACCCGGCGCAACGGGCGGGCCGCGAAAGCGGCCCGCCCGCTTCACTGCGAGACGTCGGCCGGCGCGCCGGCACGAACCGACTCCTCGACCGGCGCGGTGGACGTGTCGAACGGCGTGCACCAGGATCCGCTTGCCCGGGAAGGCCCTGAGATCCGCGCCGGGGTCACTGCTGGGCGGCCTGGTGCAGCTGGTACAGACCGTTGATGGCCAGGGCGTAGCCGATGACGCCGAAGCCGACGACGATGCCGCTGGCGACCGGCGAGATGAAGGAATGGTGCCGGAACTCCTCGCGCTTGTGCACGTTGGAGATGTGACACTCGATGACCGGTAGGCTCACGCCCTCGATCGCGTCGTGCAGCGCGACAGACGTGTGGGTGTGCGCGCCCGGGTTGTAGACGGCGCCGATGCACTCGCCGGCTTTGACCTTCGCGCCGAACTCGTGGATCCAGTCGATCAGTTGGCCTTCGTGGTTGGACTGGCGGCACTCCACGTCCAGGCCCAACTTGCCGGCCTCCTGCCGGCAGAGCTCCTCGACGTCGGCGAGCGTGGTACGCCCGTAGGTTTCCGGCTTGCGGGTACCGAGCAGGTTCAGATTGGGCCCGTTCAGGATCAGCACAGACGGCATGGCGGCTCCCTTTGGTCTCGATCGGACGCTAACCGGCGTTCCCGTCGCCTCGTAACCGGCCTTCCGCTGACCGGGAGAAACGCCGGGTCGGCCCGACGACGGCTCTGACGCGGAACACCGACGGGTACGCGCCGTCAGGCCGGCAAGGGGACACGCACCACGGTGAAGGCCAGGCTTTCCACCCGCCGTACGACCTGAGCGAGGCGGGCGAAGTCGACCGGCTTGACGACGTAGTCCGCGACGTGCATCTGCCGGGCGCGCAAGATGTCACGTTCGACGATGGAATTGGTGAGCACCACCACCGGGATGGATCGAAGCACCGGGTCCCCGGCCAGTTCGACCAGCAGGGTACGGCCGTCCATCCCGGGCAGGTTGAGATCGAGCAGGATGAGATCCGGCCGGGCGCGGTCGCCGTACGGGCCCGCACCGCGGAGGTATTCGAGCGCCTGCCGGCCGTTACCGAACACGACGAGCGGATTTCGCAGTTTGTGGTCCGCGAAGGCCTCTCGGGTGAGCAGGACGTCGCCCGGATCATCCTCGATGAGCAGGATGTCGATCGGCTTCGTCGCCGTCAGATCCATGGTGACTCCTAGGCCGCTCCGGAGGGTCGCACCGGAGCCGAGTGTATGCCGGTTGATCGCGCCGACGGTTCTCTGGTGGGCTGAGGCACCACGCCGGCCGGCTGATCACCGGGATGTCTAGCCGGCGGGGCTCGGGCCGCCGGGTGGCGGGCCACTGGGTCGAGGGCCGCCGGGCGGCGGGCCACTGGGTCGAGGGCCACTGGGCGGAGGGCCGCCGGGTGCGCCGCTCGGTACGCCGTCGCCGGAGAGCCGGCCGCCTGTCGGGGTGGTGGTCGGGTCGACACGCACGGCGAGGGAGACGGCGTAGCCGTTGGCGACGTCCCCGGTGACGGTTCCGAGCTGGCGTGCGGCGGCGTCGTCACCGAAGACGTTGTCATTCTGAAGAGTGACCCGTGACAGGGTCGCAACTGAAGCCTCGTAACCCGATTCCGCGTAGACCTTGTCGCAGACGTCCCCGGGGAGGGCGACCTGCGAGGTGGCGATCGCATTACCGGCATCGGTGATGGCGGCCTGATCCGGGTAGACCTCGAAATGGACATGCGGCCAGCGCCCCGAGTAACAGGCCGGGAAGATGCTGGTGAAGCGCACCCGACCGGTGGCGTCAGCGATCTGCACGCCGCGTAGGTAGTTCTGGTCGGTGACTCCTTCGGAGTAGAGGGAGTAGCGGCCCTCGCGGTCGCAGTGCCAGACGTAGACGGCCGCGCCGGCGAATGCGGCGCGGCCGTCGGCGATATTCTCGATGGTCAGCTCGAGCGTCATGGGTACCCCAGCGGCCGTGCCGTCGGCCGCACCGAAGCTCGAGCGGATGTCACTGCGAACGATGCCGCTCTCCGGCAGGACGTTCGGGCCGTTCGAACCGTCGCCCGGATACGGCCCGGCGGTCTCGTCGGGAATCTCTCCCGTCGCGGCGGTCGTTGCGGCCGCCGAGGACGACGACGTTGCGGTGCCGCGGTCCTCGCAGGCCGCCAGGCCGAGAGCGGTGGCGCCGAGGCCGAATGCGCGCAGCACGTGCCGGCGCCGCACCAGGGTGCCGAGGTCGAAGCCGAGACCCTGATCGACTACCTCCTCATCCGGCCTGGCCAGCGGGCGGCCCCGGTCGTTCGGCTGCCGGTCGTTCGGCATGAGTGGCTCCGATCATGGTTCACGCAATATCCAGCCACCAGGGATACCCCGGAAGGACACTCCACAACCGGTAGAAACCCACTGCACGACTCGAACGGGGTACCGGACCGCCGGGCGTCAGGTGAAGCGGCTCGCGATCCAGTCCGCTACCAGACCCGTTGATTCGAATACGGCGCCGTCATGGGTGGCTCCGCTGAGGGATACGAATGTGACCGGCTGGTCGTATGCGCTCAACTGCTTGAGCAGGTAATCGGTGGTGATGAAATGCGGTACTGCCTCGTCCGCAGTGCCGTGGACGATCAGGATGGGTGCGCTGGGCGCCACGGTGGCCGGATTGCCGTACTGAGCCAGCTTTGTCCGCACGGTGTCGGACACCATGCCGGCGGGGACCAGCTGGGCCGCTGTCAGCGGGGCGTACGTGTCGAGGATTTCGTTGAGGCAGCCACTCTGCAGAACCGGCGTGAGCTGGTTGGCGGGGTTTGCAAGGTAGGTGCTCGGCTTGAAGGTCGACTCGACCGCGTTGATGCCGTACAAGGCCATCACGAGGTAGCCCTGGCCCGGGGTGCCCGGGATGAGCGGCGCGATCACGTCGAGGTTGGAGGCCGGTGCGATCGCCGCGACGCCCTTGAGGACGAGGTTGCCGTCGTACGAGGGTGCCAGTTGCCCGGCGAAAAGCGCACCCTGGCCGCCCTGGGAGTGGCCATCGACCGCGTATTGGGTGGACAGGTCGGCGTCAAGGTTTCGGGCGGCCCGGACGGCGTCGATGATGGACCGCCCTTCACTGTTGCCCACCAGGTACGGGTGCGACAGCGAGGTGCCCAGCCCCGGATAGTCGGGCGCGGCGACCGTCCAGCCCTTCTTCAGCAGCGCAGCTACGGCTGAGCGAGCTTCGGGCCAGAACATCGCTTCACTGGTCGAGGGCGCGCACTGGTCGGCGAGGCCGGTGGTGCCATGACCCCATGCGACCGTCCGGTTCTTCTTGCCGGTCTTTGGCGTGAGCACCAGCCCGGTGGCGGTAATGGCCTTCCCGGAGAGATCGGTGGTTGAGTACTCGATGCGTTTTCCGGTGGCCAGTGGTGACAATTCCGGCGGCAGTGTGGCGGTAGTCGAACCGAGAACGGCACCCGGTTGAGAAGCGGCCTGCGCCGGAGCGCCGGCCGTGCCGAGGATGCCGAAAAGGCTGAGCACAAGGACCTGAATTGCGGCGGCCGATCTGATCGCGAGTCGCCGTGCTGACGCAGTTCGCACGTACCGTTTCCTTTCGAGATGGGAGGATTTGGGCGAGGCTCAGCCCGGTGGGAATATCGGACTGGAAGGTAATCAGGCGAGGTGGTCGGCGATCCGGCGCAGCGCGGTGATGGTCTCGCGGTCACGGGCTTCGTCGTCCTCGGTGGGCCAGGCACTGCACTTGACGATGACGACCCCGGCGGCGGGGTCGATGAAGAGGTATTGGCCATGGACGCCGAGGCCGGTGAACGCGTGGAAGCACCTTTCACCGAGGGTCCACCACTGGTTGGCGTATCCGTAATGGGGGTATCCGCTCGGGCCGAGGGTGCCCACCGCGAGATGCGGCAGATCGGTTCCCCGGCAGCGGCGTACCCAGTCGGCGGGCACGAGCTGCCGACCGTCGACGATGCCGTCCTCGACCATGACCAGACCGACACGGGCCATGTCGCGGGCGGTGGCGTTGAACGCGCCGGCACCTATCGCGGTGCGCGGGTGGGAGCGGGTCAACCCGTAGAACGCGTCCCGTTCGGCGCCGATGCGGGTCCATAGGCGGTCGGACGCGTACGCAGCGAGCGACCGGCCGGTCGCCGCCTCGAGAACCCATCCGAGAATCTGACTGTCGAATGTGGAGTAATTGAAGCGCTCGCCCGCGTTGGATATCCGCGGTGCCGATCGGATGATCTCGCCGATGTCACCGCCGCTCAGGACCGCGCGTTCGAAGCGCCGGATGGCGCTGCCCGGGACGTCCCAGACCTCCAGATCGCCGACCCCACTGGTCATATCGAGCAGGTCGGCCAGGGTTGTGCCGTCGTACGGCGTGCCGGCGAACTCGGGCCGGTAATCGGTGATCTGGTCCTTCACGCTGCCGATCGCGCCCTCGGCCAGGGCGATGCCGAAAAGGATCGAGGTAACCGATTTGGACAGCGAGAACAATTGCATCCGAGCGCGTGCGTGGGCGAAGGCGCCGGGGTAGATCTCGTGCACGATCTGCCCGTGGTGCAGAACCACGAAAGCGGTGGTGTAGGTGCGCCGGTGCAGGTCGGCGAGGCTGAAATCCCGGTCGTCGAACCGGTAGGTGAGATCCAGGCAGACCGGATTGCTGTGCAAATGCCGGACGGCCGGACCGCGTGCCACCCGCTCGGTCGGCATCAGCCAATTCATGTGGGTGAACGTCCACTCGTTGAGCGGGCGGCGCATGATCAGGTCGCTCTGTCGCTCCTTCCACGAGGGCGTGCCTTCGACCCGGACGTCCAGGGCTCTCATCGTGCTCGTCATGTCAGTCCTCGTGGTCGTCGAGGGAGCGGTTGGCGGGTCGCGCCCACTCCGAGACGTTACGGAAGTGTGTACGCAGAGTCAGCCCGGTCGGTTCAGCGACCGGTTCCAGGTAACTGTTGAGGATGCCGAGGACAGCCATACCGAGCAGGTTGCCGGCGGCCTCATCGCCGACGATGCCCGCGTTCGGGTCACCGAGGTGGCGGATCGCGAAACCCTCGGTGACGGCGGCGAGCATGGAGGTGATCTCGTCGAGCGTGACGCCGGCACGGAGTTGGAAGCCCCGCGAGGCGAAAGTGGATTCGTAGGTCTTCTTCCACGGTTCGAGGGCGCCGGCGTAGTTGTTGGCGATCGCGTCGTGGATGCCGTCGCTGCGATCGGCGGTGGCGACCATGATCAGCTGTAGCCGGAACAGCGGCATCCGGCAGATCGCCCGCAGTTCGTGGAAGGTGGCCCGGTCAATGGCGTCGACGAAGCTTTCCTCGTCGTCGAGCCAGCTGCGCGTCTCCATCTCCGCGTTGTACTGCGGGTCGTAATTCATGGCGTGAAACAGGAAAGTGATCAGGTCGTTGAGGTAATCGTCGTGAGTGGCCCAGGTGGCGCGATAAGGGCCGTCGCCCTTCTGGCGTAGGAATGGCGGCTCGAGGTTCTCCATCTCGCGTGACAATGCCCGTTCGGTCAAAAAGCGGAGACCTGACCAGTACTGCTTGCGCCCGGCGTCCGCCACCGCCGCCCAATCGCAGGTACCGAGGTTCTGCTCGACGAGGTTCGCGCCGGCCTTGAGGTAGGACGCCACCTTCGGCGAGTTCACCAGCGCGGCCCGGGTCGACCTGCGGACCCCCTTGACACGGGTGACGATGCCAGAAAAGTCCTGGTTATAGGGATAAGGCAGGTCCTTCTTGCCGAACGTCATATGGCGATTGTTGTCGGTTTTCCGGTGGGCACAAGTGCGCACGTGCGTAGTACTCGGAGTCTAGGCCTTACGGCATAGGCAGGCGGAATGTGACCTATAGTAGCGGCTTATTGACGCAATGAAATGTTGATCGAGCGATTGCCGGCCTGGTCAGCCCGCCTCGGATGAGTGGCCGGGGAAGAGGTGGGCGCCCGGGTCGATGGCCACTGCCGCGTTGTTGACGGCGGTGGCCGCCTCGCCGAAGCCTGTGGCGATCAGCCTCACCTTGCCCGCGTACTCGACGATGTCCCCGGCGGCGAACACCCGGGGCAGATTGGTCGCCATGGTGCTGGTCACCAGGATGTGGCGGCGATCCAGCTCGAGGCCCCACTCGGCGAGCGGGCCGAGGTCGGCGGTGAATCCCAGGGCGGCGACCACCGTGTCCACCGGGAGGCGCCGGGTGCCGTCGCGATCGACCGCCACGTCCGCGGCGGTCACGCGTGCCGCGCCGTGCAAGGCCATGATCTGCGCGTTCACCAGGATGCGTACGGGCAGGGCCTGAACCCGGGCGACCGTGGCGGCGTGGGCTCGAAACCGGTCGCGGCGGTGTACCAGGGTCACCGATCGAGCCACCGGGTGCAGTGCGAGGGCCCAGTCGAAAGCCGAGTCGCCGCCCCCGACGATCAGGACGTCATGGCCGGCGAGATCGTCCAGCCGGGGCACGAAGTAGACGATCCCGGCGCCGGTGTACGCCTGGGCGGCCGGCAATGGCCGCGGCGTGAATCCGCCCAGTCCACCGGTGACGATGACCGCGCCGCAGCCGAGGTCGGTACCGTCGGCCAGGTGGAGCAGGGGCAACCCGTCGCGGTACGAGAGTTTCTCCGCGCGTACCCCCAGCAGGTACTGCGGCGCGAAGGGCGCCGCCTGTGCCACGAGGTTGGTGACCAGGTCGCGGCCCTTGACGGCCGGCAGCCCTCCGACGTCGAAGATGTCCTTCTCCGGATACATGGCCGTGATCTGCCCGCCGGGTTCCGGAAGCGTATCGATGACGGCGACCGTCAGGCCGCGGAAGCCCGCGTAGTACGCGGCGAACAGCCCGGTCGGGCCCGCGCCGACGATGGCGACGTCGACCTCCCGCATACCCGCCTCGCCTTCCGCCGTACGGAACCACGCCCGTCATCCGTGACGGTAGGCCGGGGCCATGCGGAGGAGCAACCACCCGGTTCATCAGGCCATGGCCTGTCGCGAAGGGCTTGCGGCATGCGTCGAGCGGGTGGTCATTCGGTCGGTGGAAACCCGGGCAGCTTGAGCGTGAAGGTGGTGCCCGGCGGGGGCACGGCCGGCTCGGCGCTGATGGTGCCCCCGTGGGCAGCCACAATGGCCCGGGTGATGGCTAGACCCAGCCCGGTGCCCTTGATGCCCTCGGAGACCGCGTTGGACGCGCGAAAGAAGCGGTCGAAGAGGTGCGCGTACTGTTCGGCCGGGATGCCGATGCCGCTGTCGCTCACCCTGAGCACCACCACCGGCTTTCCCGGTATGGCTTCCTCACGGTGGCCGGTGATGGTGACGGTCCCGTCGGCCGGTGTGTATTTGACGGCGTTGGACATCAGATTGTCCAGCACCTGACGCAGCCGAAAGGGGTCGGCGTACACGGGCAGGTGCCGAGGCACATCGATGGTGACGGCGAGCCGCTTGGCGTCTGCGGCCGGCCGCTGGCCGTCCGCGCATTCCCGGACGGCGCGGGCCAGCGGGATGGGTCGCCGGTCGATACGCATCTTGCCGGCGTCGAGCCGGGCCAGATCGAGCAGGTCGTCGACGAGGCCGTTCATGTGCGCAGTGTGTTTGTCGATCACCGTGATCAGGCTGCGGTGGTCGGGATCCAGGCCGGGGTCGTCGAGGAGCATCTCGGTGTATGCGGCGATGGTGCTCATGGGATTGCGTAGCTCGTGGCTGACCAGGGCGACCAGCTCGTCCTTCATCCGGTCGAGCTCTCGGAGCTGCTGATTCTGGTGCCGCTGCTCGGTCAGCAGATGCTCGCGCTGGTCGGCGAGCTCCCGCCGCTCGGTGATGTCGGTGGCGATGCCGTCGACGAACAGCCGGTCACCGTCCCTGCGGGGTACCGCACGGATCCAGACCCAGCGGGTGACGCCGTCCAAGCCGTCCACCCGGATCTCGGCGTCGGCGGCCCGACCGGCCACGACGGTATCCCGCAGCGCGGCCATACGTGGCATGTCGGACTGGTGAATCCGCTCGGCCATCGCGGAGATCAGGGTGGCGTCGGTGGCGAGTCGGCCGCCGAAGATGCCGCTGCTGTCGGGACTGGCGTACACCGGAACTGGCGTACCGTCCGGGCGGATCTCGAACGTCCAGACGTAGTCGTTCACCTGCGAGATCACCCGGTCGAAGGCCCGGCGCGCGGCGGTCAGCGCCAGCGACAGATCCTCGGCCCGGCGGCGTTCGAAATGGCGTCCGAGGTGCGCGCATATGCCGTCGAGCATGGCCAGCAGTTCGTTGTCGGGCTCGTGCACGCTGACGCTGAAGAACAGCAGCACGCCAAGGACCCGGTCGTCGCTGCGGACGGGTAGGCCGATGGCGGTGTGCAGTCCGGCCTCGCGGGCCGTCTTGCGCCGCGCGACGGCACGCGGATCCACCGCCACCTCCGGGATCCAGAGCTCGGTTTCGGTGTCCCAGATGATGCCGGCCAGGCCGTACCCGCGGGCGAACGTCATCGTCTCGTCGTTGGTGAACGCCGCCAGGTCGTGCTCGGGCCGGGTCCAACGGCTGAGACGGCTGATCGTGTCAGTGCCCGCGTCGGCGTGCCAGAACTCGCCACAGGTCCAGTCCAATGCGGTGGCGACGGTAGCGATGGTGTCGGTGGCCGCCTGCTCGGCGCTGGTCGCCTCGGCGAGCACCCGTACGACCGCGTGCTGAACCTCCCGCAGGACCTCGGCGCGATGCTGTTCGGTGATCTCGTGCAGGGCCGTGACCGCGCCGAGCTTCCGTCCATCGGTGGTGATGATCGGCCTGCCGTTGGCGACGAAACGGCGGTGTCGACCGTCGGCGGCGTGGACGGTGACGTGCTGGCCGTCGACGTTCTGGCCGGAGTACGCCCGGGCCAGCGGCAACTCGTCCGGGTGGAGCGGAGTACGTCCGTCCGGTCCGTAGAGGCGGCCGGTCACGGCCAGTGCGTCGTCGACGCCGTGGTCCTCGCCGATCTCCAGCAGGCTGCGCAGGGCGCGGTTACGCACCACCAGGCGGCCGTCCGGGTCACAGGCGGCGACGCCGGTGTCCAGACTGTCCAGCAGCGTCTGTAGGAACGTTCGCTCGTCCTCGAGCTGCTGCTGTGCGGCCCGGCGGTGGCTGATGTCGTGCAGAAAGGCGTAGAACGCCGGACGGTCGTCGACGTGCAGGACCTGCAGTGTCATCTCGATCGGGAACTCATGGCCGGCGCGGTCGACGGCGGCTAGCTCCAGGCGTTGCCCGGCCAGCTGCGATCCGCCGCCATCGCGGATCCGGGCCATGCCTTGCTCGTGGGCCGCCCGGAACCGCTCCGGGATGATCAGATCGGCGATCGGGCGGCCGACGGCCTCCGCGGCGGTGTAGCCGAACAGGCGTTCGGATGCGGCGTTCCATGCGGTCACCACACCGGCGGCGTCGGCGGAGACGAGAGCGTCCTGCGCCGTGTCCAGCACCGCGCGCATGTGCTCAGCCGTACGCAGGAGGTCCTGATTCATGATCCGCAGGGCGATCTCGGTCTCGGCCGCGGTCGCCAAGGCGCTCACCAGCGCCAGCTCACCGGGGGTCCATTCGCCCAGTGCTGCGACGTCACCGCCCATCACCCATGTCAATTCGGCACGACTGCCGAGGATCTGAGCCGTCCGGCGATCCGCTGGCGTACCACCTGCGGTAATGGACGAGTACGGTGGTGAAGGAGTGGGAACAGACTTCTGGGGACACCTTCGATCAAGGGAGCAGACATGGCCGAGGCCGCTCCGTTTGATCGGCAGCTGGTAGACGACTTCCGCGAGGGCCGGTCAAGCGCAGACGGTGGAGTTTCGCCGTGGAAAACGTGATATGACCACTTATCCCGTCCCTCCGTCCACCGCACCGGCCGCCCGCTTCGATCATCCTGGCCTGCTCTACCAGAACACGGGACAATATCTGGCCGGAACGACCGCATTCGTGCGGTCGGCCTTGACCGCCGGCGACGCCGTGCTGATCGCCGTCCCAGAACCCAACCTCGAGTTGCTTCGGAACGCCCTCGCCGGCGTTCGCGACCGGGTGGAGTTCGCCGACATGGCGGTGGAGGGCCGTAATCCCGGGCGCATCATCCCGGGCGTCCTGCTGGCCTTTGCGGCCGCCCACCCGAGCCGGCGCGTGTCCATCATCGGCGAGCCGGTCTGGCCGGGCCGCAACGACGTCGAATACCCGGCGTGTGCCATCCACGAAGCTCTGATCAATGCGGTGTTCGCGGGTCGGGATGCCGCGATCCTCTGTCCCTACGACGCCGCGAACCTCAACGAGGCGGCGCTCGACGACGCGTGGCGCAACCATCCGACGATGATCGAGGACGGCGTCAACCGGCCCAGTGTGCGGTACACCGATCCGTTCGCGACCGCGGCCAGATTCAACGTGGCGTTGCCTGTGCCCCCACCGGGTGCGGACACCATGCTCTACGAGCACGAGTCGGCCCTGTCGGCGGTCCGCCGGTTCGTCTTCCGGCGAGCGATCAGTGCCGGCCTCCGCGACGATCGGGTGGACGACCTGATCGTCGCCGTCAACGAGCTCATCGCCAACACCATCGAGCACACTTCCGGTCCGGGCCGTGTGACCGTCTGGACCGAGCCGGGGCGTGTCGTCTGCCAGGTCGATGACCGGGGCCACCTGGGCGATCCTCTCGCCGGGCGGGTGCCTCCTTCGACGCGGACGGAGGGTGGCCGGGGCCTCATCATGGCCAACCACCTGTGTGACCTCTTGCGGATGTACACCAGCCGTGATGGAACGAGCATCCGCCTTCACATGGCGCTCTGACGTCCGGCTATCCCGGCAATTTCCGATTCGGGCGTGGTCAACGCTTGGGACGGAAGCTGTCGAAGACCAACTGCAGGTCGGGACGGGCGGCCGCCCAATCGGCATGCCTGGTTTGCCACCAGATGCCGTACGCCTGATCCTTCGCCACCACGAATCCGCGGTTGTTCACGTGCTGCCGGCTGGTCCGCCCGTTGAAGGTGAACTCCCAGTCGGCGGCCTTCAGCCAATACCGCACGGAAACGATGCGGATCTCGTCGTACCCGGGGAAGTCGCCGCGGGCGACCCGATAGGACGCCTTGCCACGCCAGTCGGCGACCGGGTTCGACGCGGGCTTGGTGGTCTGGTCGATGCCCAGGACACGGCCGGTCGCCGGATCACGGAAGTACACCATCGATCCTTCGCGGGAGCGGTTCCATCCCTTGGGTACGTACACCGAGAAGCCGGTGGTATCGCGGTAGTCGATCCAACCGCGCGGCAACGGCGGCCGCGGCCGCACGGTCCGGGCCGCCACAGGGCTGCGGCGTGGCGCGTCGCTCGCCTCTCCCGTGACCTGCGCGGATCCTTCCGGCGCGACCGTCGCCAAGGTGCTGGGCGCGACGCTCGCCGTGGCGGTCGTGCCCGCCGTGCTCGGCGCCGGAGACTCACCGACCGGGGTCTCCGGGCCTGATCTGGTGGCCAGCCAGGTTACCGCGGCCAGGGTGAGCATGGCGGCGACCACGGCCGTTGCTCGCCGGCGATTGCGCCGCGTGCTGAGCGGCCGAGCCGACGTCGTGTCGGCGGCCGGGGGCGTCCTGAGGTCCCGGAACCCGACGTCCGTAGCGTGCTCGGACGGCGGCGGCGACGATGGCGGCGGGGGGACGGGCTGCGCCGGTCTGATCGCGGTGGCGTCCGGCTCCTCGGCCTCCGTGGCACGCTCGGCCGGCTCGGATGGCGGCTGTGCGGGCGACAGCGGCCCCGCCCACTCCGCGGCCTCGGCTCGCCCCGCCTGGTAGGTCCGTTCCGACCGCCAGCGACGCCGGGGTTGGGGTACCTTGGCCATCGCGGCCACCCGTAACCGCCGCTCGGCCTCGTCGATGTCTATCCGAGACTGGGGATCCTTGCGGAGAAGCCCCTCCAGGACCGGCCGCAACGCCCCGGCCCGGCGGGGCGGATCGGGCTCGGAGGTGGCCAGCGCCGTCAACGTCGCGACCACCGAGGCCCGCTTGTAAGGTGAGTGGCCCTCGACCGCGGTGTACAGCGTCGCACCCAACGACCACAGGTCGCTCGCGGGGCCGGCGGTGCCGTGCTGGACGCGTTCCGGCGACATGTACTCCGGTGAGCCGAAAACCAGACCGGAGCCGGTGACCAGGCCGTCGCCCTCGATGCTGGCGATCCCGAAGTCGGTCAATACGACCCGGCCGTCGTCGGCGAGGAGCACGTTGGCCGGCTTGACATCGCGGTGCCAGACGCCGGCCCGATGCGCCGCTTTCAGCGCCGCCAGCACTTCGAGACCGATACGCGCGGCTCGGCGCGGCGTCAACGGACCGTCCACCTTGACGACTTCCTGCAGCGATCGCGACGGCACGTACTCCATCACGATCCACGTCCGGCCGCCCGCCTCCAGCACGTCGTACACTTGCGCCACGCCGGGGTGGCTCAACCGGGCCGCCGCCCTTGCTTCCCGCAGCGTCCGCTGCCGCACCCCGGCACGATCCGCCGCGATCAGTTCGGCCGGCAGGACGATCTCCTTGATGGCGACGTCACGATCCAGGATTTCGTCCCGGGCCAGCCAGACCTGGCCCATGCCGCCCACGCCCAGCGACTCGCCCAGCCGGTAGCGTCCGGCGATGGGTGTCGGCGCTGCGGGCATAGACGCTGATATACCCGTCACACCGAAGAACCACGCGCGAGCCGTCAAGGCGCTCATCCGCCGGCGGCGTCACCGTATCCTCCACGATCTGGGAGGCGGCGCTCACTATCGGTGTACGTCCCGGGTCACCCTTCGGGGTCACGGCGCACCGCGCGTCCCTCCATCCGGTCGGTACGGTCGGGGCGGAGGCTCGGCCGGTTAGGCTGGAAACGACGGCGTTGCTGGGGGGTGGCGGTGGGTGGGACCGGCTCGGGCGCCGCGCCAACGGCGGACCTGCTCGCCCTGCTTGACGCGGACCCGCACGGATGTGCGCTGGCACGTTCGGTACGTGACGCGGACGGCCATGTCGTCGACTTCACGCTGATCTACCTCAACGATGCCGGCTGTCGCTTTCTCGGCCGGTCCAGGGCGGAGCTGGTCGGCCGCACGTACCGGGAACTGTGGCCGGAGACGGTCACCGACGGGACATTGTCGCTCTACCGCGGCGTGGTCGTGGACCGCGTGCCGGCGGTGCGCACCGTCTACTACGACCGGGCGACTCTGGCGGGCCACTTCGAGATTCGCGTCGTGCCGTTCGCGGACGGGTTCGTGGCCCGGTTCGTCGACCTGACGAAGTTGACCATGGGCTCCCAGACGGAGGGCGGGGCCCGGCTCTACGAGGCGCTCGACGCGGCATTCGACGGGTTCAGCCTGCTGCGAGCAGCTCGCGACGATACCGGCGCAATCGTGGACTTCACTCGCGTGTATGTCAACAAGATCGGTGCAAAACTCACCGGGAGCACCGTCGAAGATCTCGTCGGGCGGCGGATCAGCGAGAGTTCCCCGGGCACCGTGGAGTTCGGTCTGCTGGAGCGTTGCCGGAAGGTCGCCGACAGCGGCCAGGTGTGGCACGAGCGGGTCCCTTCCGGTAAGAGCACACAGACCTGGGAGCTCAAGGTCGCGCGGGTGGACGTCGATGTCGTCGCGGTCTCCTACCGGGACATCACCGAACAGGTCGAACATGAGGATCAACTCGCGTACAGCGCGTCGCAGCTCCGCGTCGCCGCAGACCGTACCTCGGTTCTGCAGGCCGTCACCGCGGCGCTGGTCGCCGCCAGCACGCCCGAAGAGGTGTACGTGGCGTTGGGTGCCGTCGTGCGTCCATCCGCCGGCGGGCACGGCATCGCGGTCCTGCTCCTCGACCAGGGGCGGTTGATTCTGTGTTACCACGCCGGTTACGAGGACCACGTGGTGGACCAGCTCCGCGAATTGCCCCTGACACACCCGTACCCGGCGACGCAGGTCAGCATCACCGGCCGGCCCCGCTACATCCACTCACCGGAGGAGTTCGTCCGGGCCCAACCGGATCCGCGGAACAGAGTCTCCGGCGGCGGCCGTTCCGCATGGGCCTTCCTGCCGTTGAGCACCGGCGGGCAGGTCCTCGGTGCGCTGGTGATCGGCTATCGTCAGCGACGCGAATTCGACAAGGACGAACGGGCGAACCTGATGGCGTTCAGTCGCCTGGGCGCCCAAGCGTTACAGCGGGCCCTGCTGTTCCAGGCCCAGTCCTCCATCGCGGCCGACCTGCAACGGGCCCTGCTTCCCGCCGTCCTTCCCCGACTGAACGGCGCGCGGCACGCGGTGCGGTACCTGCCTTGGACACACGGCGCGGACGTGGGCGGTGACTGGTACGACGTGATCCAGCTCGGCCCGGACACCGCGGCCATCGTCATCGGTGACGTCGCCGGCCACAGCCCACAGGCGGCGGCAACGATGGGCCAGCTGCGCAATGCGTTGCGTGCCTACGCAGCCGACGGGCACAGCCCGTGCGCGGTGATGCAACGCGCCAATCAGCTGCTGCTGCGGTTGCAGCCCGACGCCATGGCGACCTGCTGTTACCTGGAGGTTCACCTGGCCGAAGGGACCGCTACCGCGGTCGTCGCCGGCCACCCGTCCCCGGTGCTGCGCGTCGACGACCAAGCATGTCACCTCGATCTCCGGACCGGGCCACCGCTGGGCGTCCGCAACGCCCACTACGTCGACTCGACGTTCCTGGTCCCGCGGGGATCCATGCTGGTGCTGTTCACCGACGGCCTGGTCGAAGACCACCGCTACACCATCGACCAAGGTCTGGCCGACCTGTGCGCCGCGGTACGCACAGCGCCGACCGATGACCCCGAAGTACTGCTCGAGCACATCGTGCACGCGGGTATCGGTCCCAATCCTCGCCGCGACGATGTGGCGATCCTCGCTCTCGCCGTCGACGCGGAGCTCCCATCCGGCCCTCCCGCCGCTCGCCGGCGTTTCCGAGGCGATGCCACCAGTGCCGCGGCCGCCCGCCGCTTCGCCGCCGACATCCTCACGGCCTGGGGACAGGAGCTGCTTTGCGAGGACGCCTGCCTGCTCCTCGGCGAGCTGATCACCAACGCGGTGCAGCACACCCTCGGCGACGTAGAGGTCCGCCTGACACTCGACCAACGACTCCGAGTCGAGGTACACGACAGCAGCACCCGGCGCCCGGAGAAGCGCCCGGTGGACAGTGACAGCGAAATGGGCCGGGGGCTGTACATCGTCGAACAGCTCGCAGATGCCTGGGGGTCCATGCCCCTTGCCGGGACCGGAAAGGCGGTCTGGTTCGAATTAGAGCTGCCCGGTCCGGACGGGCTCGGCGGACGGTAACGGCTCTTCGACGCGCGTCGCGGGTTCAGCAGGGGCGATTGCGATAGGTCCGCCGAGCAAAAGCGAGCGGGCGCACGTATCCACCGCAAGATCGAGTGGGCTTCGACGTGACTTGTCGTTCACCCGACATCAATGAGCAACCGGGCAAAAGAATCACTCAGATCGGACGACCCGCTGCGCGATGTGGCCCAGCGGTTACTCGATTCCCAGATCAAGAATGACGTACGCTCGACATCGGATCTGAGCAGAGTCGTCGAGGCTGGTCACGCCGCGGCGGATCGGCAGCGGACAAGGCTCCGCACGTTCCGCGACGTTTTATTGACGGGGATAATTCTCACCACACTATTGCTGCGTACCACCCGCATCTTCACGTGACGAGTGTCGTACCCTCGAAGATGCCCAGTTGCTCGCGGTACAGCTCGATCCCGACACCGTTGGGGTCTCGGACGTAAAGGCTGTCGTCCACGCCTCGATCCGGGCCCAGATACTCGATCCCGGCCGCGTCGAAGCGCTCCTTCGCCGAGGCGAACTGTTCAGGACTCACCGATAACGCGATGTGCTGTACCCCGCCGATCGTCTCGTGGAACTCCGGGTGGTCGTGGCCGGGAAAATCGAAGAAGCCGAGCAGGGTGCGATTGCCGACGTCGAAGAAGAAGTGGCTGGAACCCGGGTAATCCCGGTTCTCCACCAACTCCACCAGCGGGAATCCCAGCAAGTCCTGGTAGAAGCGGATGGTGGTCTCGACGTCGCGGCAGATCAGCGCGGCGTGGTGGATGCCTCGCGCGGCGGTCGCCGGCCGCTCGCCCGGCGGCCGCAGGTACCTGTCGCGCAGCGCCGCCCGCCGCTCGCGTACGGCTTCCAACTCGGCACCTTCGGGCTGTGGCATCGGGCACTCCTCTCAATGAGTACCGACGGCCCTCGGGCGTCGGCGACCTGAGCGTAAACCGCGAGCGCCGCGTGCCAGGGTCATCGTCCTCCATCACTCGAACCGGGCAGTCCCTGTCGGCGGCCGGGTCATGGGCGTGGTCCGACCGCCTGGCGGGCCGTCCCGCCCGGCGTCCGCGCACGCGAATGCTCGGCGAAGAAGCGGACGAGTTCGGCGGACGCGTCCGGGCCGTGCGGGTCGGTATAGCTGCCGTCCGGCTTTCCGCCTGACCACGCGTGTCCGGCACCGTGGATGGTCCATTGCTCGACCACCGGATTGCCTTCGTCGTCTGAGTGCACCGTGTTCGTGTACTGGTGGCCGCCCGGCACCCGATGCGTCGCCGTGACCGGCGGCCGACCGATTGCCGGTAGGCCGGCGCGGACCAGGCAGTCGGCGTTCGCGTGGTCGACGGTCGGATCGGCGTCGCCGTGGAACACGATGAGGGGTACCGAGGTGCCGATCCGGCCGGTATCGCCCTGCTTCATCGCGGCGAATGCTGAGGTCACGTCGTGTGCGGCACCGGCTGCCAGACCTGAGTGGACACCTACCGCGGCGAACACGTCGGGGTAGGCGGCGGCTACCACCGCTGCCATCGCGCCGCCGGCGGAAAATCCAGCCACGCAAACGCGTCCGGCGTCGACAGCGTATGCGTCGGTGACCTGTCCGGTGATTCCGGCGATGATGGCCGGCTCACCGCCTCCTCGACGCTGGTCGGCCGGTTCGAACCAGTTCCAATAGCCCATCGGATTGGCGGTGCGGGACTGCTCCGGGTACGCCACGAGGAATGTGTGGCGCTCGGCGAGGTCGTTCATACCGGTTCCCGCGGCGAAGTCGTCCGCATCCTGCGTGCCTCCGTGCAGCATGACGATCAGCGGCACCGGTTGCCCGGTGTATCCGGTGGGAACGTAGAGCCTGTAAGACCGTTCGTCCGGCCCGCGCCCGTAGGTGGAATGGAGAAACCGGCCGGGTGCGGCTGGACGGCGCCGACTGGCAGGTCGGCGCCGCACCGAGTGCGGTCCGCGTGGCAGAAAGACGCCGTCCGGTAGGGGCAAGCCGTCCGGCAGCGGCGAGCCGAGCGTGCCGCTGTGACCGGAACGCAGCAGCGCCGTCGCCTCGGCGAGGCGCCCTTGCCTGGTCAGGCGGGTCGCTTCGGCCATTCGGGGCAAGCGGTATTCACTCACGTGGATCCCTTTCTCGGTGCCGTAGGTCCTCGTCGGTGCGGAAGCGGTGCGCATCAGAGGATGCGCGATGCGAGTGCGGCCTTGACTGCGGCGCTGGCCCGGAACGCGCCCAGCACCTCGATTTCGGTGATGGTTTCCGAGGCGAGCTCGGGTGAGACGTCGTCGGCGATCGTGGCCAAGCCGAGGACCCTGATCCGGACGGTCTTGCCGGCCGCACGGATCTGTTCCAGGTCCGCCCGGCTGAAGTGCTCGATGCCCAGGACGAGCGTCCGCCGGGCGACGGTCCGGTCGATCGTCGCTGCCTGAGTGGCGAGTTGGGTGCGAATGGCGGTCCGGATGAAATCCGTGCGGTTGGTGTAGAACCCTTCGCGTACGAGCAGATCGATCTGGCCGAGGTCGACTGCGCCCAGATTTATGGTGATCTTCTCGGATCGATCAATCTCGTTAGCCATCCGCTCACCATCCTCTCACCATCCACACAGATGGTGACACGATTGATGACCGGACGCAAGTGGCTTCGAGCCGTGTTGGGCAAACCCCGCCTTCGACGGCACAGAGATCCGCGCTCAGCTTCCCCCATCGGGCCGGGCGACCCGGTTGATCGAAGACGTCTGCAGGGCACCGGTCGTCAGGCCCCAGCGGAGCAACAGTTCTTTGTAGACACCGGCGCGGATCAGCCGATCGAGCGCGCCATGCAGCGCATCGCGCAGCTCGGTGTTGGTTTTGGCAACCGCAAGGCCGTACAGACCGGGCTCGTACTGCTCGGTCGAGACCAGTTGGTAGTGCCTGCGCGAAGACGAGTCGTTGGCGAGCCGGGCCGCCGGCGGAAAGTCGTTGAGGACTGCGACGGCGCGTCCCGTGCGGAGCTGGAGCAGTGCGTCGGCATTGTTTTTGAAGGTCTTGATCGCGATCGGCCGTGCGCCACAGCCCTTCTGCGAACGCTCGAGCAGATCCTCCTGAACGGTTGCCTGCTCCACGGCGACCGCGTGACCGCAAAGATCCTTGAGGTCCCGCACACCGGCCGGATTGCCACGCCGTACCAGAATGGATGTGCCCGCCGAGAAGTAGTTGATGAAATCGGCCTTCTTCTCCCGCTCGACGGTGTCGGTCATCGATGACAACACGCCGTCGAAGGCACCCTCGCCAAGGTCATCGAGAGCGGTGGAGAAGTCTGCCGGCACCATCTCGATCGTGATACCCAGCACGGACCCGAGCGCGGCGGCAAGATCGGCGTCGAAGCCGATGATCGTGCGGCCGTCGGCTGCGAAGGACTCCATCGGCGCGTAGCTGGGGTCGGTCGCGAATTGGATGGTGCCGCGCTCCCGAACCGACTCCGGTAGACGCTGGCGAAGGGCCTGGTCCACCTGGATCGTGTCGCCCGATCCGATCGCGGCGCTGTCGTCCTCGCCGCCCCGGGCGCATCCGCCGACCAGCAGGGCGATGCTGACGCCGAACGCCGCCAGGGTGCGGCGAGCTCGCCGAATCCGCTTCATCGAAGTCCTCCTCTTCTCATCCGACCTGCGGCACGGGACTCTGGTGATCCTCCGCCCCGGGGATCACCACCTGTGGCACGACGCGATGGTCACAGTCCTGCCTCGTGTACCGGTCAAGCACGGATGGCCACGCCGCCGGCCGGGAGAACAGATAACCCTGTGCCTCGTCGCAGCCTGCGTCCGCGAGCCATCGACGCACGGGGGGCGTCTCAACGCCCTCGGCTGTCACCCGGCAGCCGAGGCCGTGGGCGATTTCGATCATCGACCGCACGAGGGTCTGGTCAACGTGATCAAGGGGGGCGCCACTCACCAGCGTGCGATCGATCTTGACCTCGGAGACCGCGAGGCCGCGCAGCTGTGACAGCCGGGCGGGGCCGGTGCCGAAGTCGTCGATGGCTACGCCGATGCCGTGGGCGGCCAGCTCCCGGACCGCGCGTGTGATCGTCTCCAGATCACCTGCCAAGGCGGTTTCGGCCACTTCGAGAATCAGTTGCTCGGGTGCGACGCCGGCCTCCGCGAGCACCTCGGCGACCAGTCGCGGGAAGTCGGGTGACAGGAGGTTGGCGGCGGACACATTGACCGAGAGCGTCCACGGGTGCCCGGCGGCCACCCATTCGACCTGATCGGCCACCGCCCGGCGGAGCACCCACTCGGTGAGTGGCCCCATCAGTTCGCACTGCTCGGCGGCCGGCAGGAACTCCGCGGGCGGCAGCAGTCCCCGGCTCGGATGAGCCCAGCGCACGAGTGCCTCCAGGCCGGAGACCTCGCCGTCGTTGAGCCGTACCTTCGGCTGATAGTGCAGCTCGAGCTCGTCGCGCTCCACGGCACGTCGCAGCTCCGCCGGGGTCACCAGGGGTTGACCGGTACCTCGCCCGGCGTAGAGCACCACGCCGGCCGTACCGCGTTTACCCTGGTACATCGCGGCGTCGGCATGCTGGAGGAGTTCTTCGACGTCGGTGCCGTGGTCGGGGTACAGGGCGATGCCGAAGCTGGCCTCGATCGACCGCGGCTCACCGGCGAGCACCAGTTCCTGAGTCACCACATTTCGCATGCGCACCAGCAGATTGACGGCATCGGCGGCCGCCACGCCGGGCAGCACGAGGCCGAACTCGTCACCACCGAGGCGAGCTACGGTGTCGCCTTGGCGCAGCACGCCGGCGAGGCGTCCGGCGACGACCTGTAGCAGCTCGTCTCCGGCGTGGTGGCCGAGCGTGTCGTTGACGGCCTTGAACCGGTCGAGGTCAGCGAGCACGATGGCGCAATGGGTGCCGTCGCGGCCGGCGGCGTCGAGCGCGGCCTCCGCCCGAGCGCGGAAGGCCGCCCTGTTCGGCAATCCGGTGAGGCCGTCGTGCAGCGCCTCGCGCTCGTGACGGGCCGCGTGCCGACGCAGCGATCGGGTGGTGGACCAGGAGATCAGCGCCAGGATGACGTACAGACCCACCAGGCCGGTGCCGAGCCGCTCGTACGCGTTCCGCATTTGTTCGTCCAGGTGCGCCGCGGTCGGCTCGTACGGCAGGTACAGCTCGAGCACGCCGATCGCCTGCCCGGAAGCGCCCGTGATGACCGGTTGCAGGACGCGGATGACCGTGCCGATCTCGCGCTCGGCGTCCGGCACGAAGGCGACGTCCGCGCGCCCCGCGATGGCCGTCCGGAAAGCGGGATCGGCCACCGATACGCCGCCGGCCGTGGAACCGTCGTCGGAGAAGACCACCTGCCCGGTGAAGCTGCGCAGGCGCATCCGGATCACCGATCCGCGAAATATGGCGAGATCGGTGGCCACCTGAAGGCGGTCGCGTTGCGCCGCCGTGAGCCCCATCGCCAGGTTGGCGCCGTCCAGCGCCGGAGCGACCGCCATCTCCTCGATGACCGCCGCCTGGGCCAGGCCCTGATCATGGCCGTGGCTGGTCGCGTCGTCGCGGTAACCCTGCAGCAGGACGGCCCCCAGCACGGCGACCGACACCATGCTGGCGGCGGCGTACATGGCGAACAGCCGCGACCCGGCGCTGCCGCCGCGCACGCCGATGCTTCCAAGCCGCATATCTTCCTGATCGGCGCGTGAGCGCCAACCGTTAATGATGTCGCGGATGGGCGTTTCATGCTTTCTGCGTGTCCGCGGGCCAGCCGGATCGGTGGGCAGTGCCGCGCAGGTCACCCTGCCGGAACGGCTCTCGGGCGGGATGATGCAGCAATGGTGTTCGCGCATTATGGCGGCGGCGCGGAGGCGGACGGGCCCACGGGCGACAGCTACGCCGCTGTCGTGATCCAGGTGGCCGGTCCGCCCTGCACCCGCGGCGACGTGCTCGGCGCGCTCCGGCAGATCCGGTTCAGTGGCTGGCTGGCCCAGCCGGAGAACGGATGGCTGGTCGCCGTGGCCGCGTTGGGGGACGGCACGGTCGCCGCCGGCCGCCGCGGGGTCGTCGGTGTCGGTGAATGGTTGGCCGGCCGGCTGCCCGTTACCGTTCTGGCCGTCCGAGTCCTCGCCGACCGGCAGTTGGTGCTGGTGCTGTGGGCCGATGGCGACGAGGTGGGACGCTACGTCAGCGACCCGTCCCGGGAGCCCGGCGCCGACGAGGACATCCTGCCCGACCCGCTCGGCGCCCGGCACGCCGCCGCCTTCGCCGAGGTGTGCGGTTGCCCGGAGGCCGCCGACGACCTTGCCGAGGTACTCGCCGAGGAGCTCAACCCGGACAGCGTCATCGAATCCGAGCGGTTGGCGCGCGTGCTGCGGCTGCTCAGGCTGCCGACATGGTTGGTGGCTGCCGCGACCCTGCCGCACGATATTCCCACCGGCCCGCGTAGGCGGGACCTGACCAGGCTGGGTGCCGGCGTTCCGGGCGTGCTGGGGTCATTGTGCGGCCGTGCCGCGCATTTGGTTCGGCGGTGGCGTCCGCCGCCACCCGTGGTCACCGACGCACCGCGCGGTAGCTCAGGCATCGATCCCTGGATCATGTGACGGCCCGGTCCGTTAGATCATCGCTGCGATCTTGCGGAACAAGTCACCGAAGATGGCGTCACGGTCGACCCAGAGCGCCTCCCGGATGAGGTGCCGCCGCGGATCATGGCTCCACGTGCCTTCGCTGGTCAACAGGGGACTGTGCACCGCGACGGTGGGCACCCAATCGTGGTTGACCAGCCAGGCGACGGCCCCGATGTCCCAAAGCACCTTGGAACGCGCGAAGTGGTCGGGGAAATGCGCGGCGTAAATGTCCGCCAGGTAGTCACCGATCGCGCCGTTGCCGCGTACGAATCGATCGATCTCCGCCTGGGTGGTACGCAGGTGCTCGGTCACGTTGCGGCACGGGATGTGTACCAGGGGCACACCGCTGTCGAGCAGGACGTGTGAGGCATGCATGTCCTGCTCGACGTTGAACTCGACGGCCCGGTGCCAGTACCCGGGATTGCCGCCGAGCCAGACGACGACGATGCGGTCCGCGATGCCGGGTTCCATCAGCAGCGCCGATGCGACGTTTGTCGGAGCGCCGATCGTCACGACGAACAGCGGTCCGTCTGCCTCCACCGCCCGTCGGACAAGGTCGATTGCCGCCGGACTGGTGACCGGCCGGTCCGGTGCGGGAAGCCAGCGGCGCGATCCATGGTGCACCGGCGTGGAATCGTGTTGCGGAAGCCGGTCCAGGAGGCGACGGAGCTCTGCGTGACTCTGCAGCATGCCGTCTTCCGGCCCGGTCGCCAGTTCGTTGTGGAACGGAGCAGCGTAGAGCGCCTCCACGTGGACGCGCTCCGGCGAGAGCAGGGCGTAGACGACGGCGAACTGATCGTCGATCTCGTTGTAGGTGTCGGTGTCGATAACCGCGCGTACGATGCCGGCGGGCGGGGAAGCGGGTACGGTCATCGACCCGAGGGTAGCCAACGTAGGGTTCTCACGGCGCCGGCGGCGGGAACAGATGAGCGATCTCCGGCGGGCCGACGGCGTACGTCCGGGCCTGCTCCTCGATCGTCCGGTCGGCGCCGGTCTGGCGGCGATCGTGCTGGTGAATGTGTTCGGCCCAGGTGGCGACGAGGTAGGACTCCACGAACCGGGTCGGGTCGGTGCCGTCGCGGAACAGTTCCCACCGCAGCGCGCCGGTCCGGCGGCGCGACCGGGCGACCGGTTCCATGGCGGCGGTGAAGGCCGCGACGTTCTGTTCGGGCACGCGGTAGGTGAGGGTGATCAGCACCGGTCCGTCCGCGGGCGCGGGGGTCAGCAGCAACTGTGGTGCCGGCCAGTGCGCCGATGGCATGCGGTCCAGGTTGGCGGTCTTCGGCATCGGGGTACGAAGTCCGGCGACCGCGCCGATGACCAGTACCGCGGCGGCGATGACCAGTGCCGTGGTCACCGTGGACCGGTCCGCGATCACGCCCCAGAGCACCGCCCCGCCCGCTTGGGAGCCTTGGAACACGAGCAGATAATGGGCGAGTCCCCGCGCGCGGACCCAACCCGGCAACGCCAACTGAAGTCCCGAGTTGAGGCTGGACAGGACCGCGATCCAAGCGCCGCCGATGGGCACCAACGCCAGGCCGACGAGGATGGCGTGCGTCGTGGTCGCCACGGCCACCGTGGCGGCGGCGCTGACCAGCATCGCCACGGTGACCAGCGCCGGGGTGCCCAGCCGGGCGCGAAGCCGGGGAATGACGAGTGCCCCGGCGACGGCGCCGATGCCGACCGCCCCCAGCAACAGTCCGTAGCCGGCCGAGCCGAGGTGCAGGTTCCGCGCCGCCACCAGGGGCAGCAGTGCCCACACCGCGCTGGCGGCCGGGATGAAGAGAACGGCCCGGAACAATAACCGTCGCACGATCAACGCGTGCCGGATGTAGCGGCCGCCTGCCCGCAGCGCCTCGAGGAGCCGTTCGCGAGCACCATCTTCGGCGGAACCGGGTGGCCGCCAACCGTAAAGCACGACGGCGATACCCAGGAACGACAGCGTATTGAGCGCGAAGACCCAACCAGGGCCGGCCGCCGCCACGATGACACCGCCGAGGGCGGGGCCGACCGCCCGGGCCAGGTTCATGTTCACCCCGTTGAGCGCCGCCGCCTGTGGCAGCGCGGAGCGGTCCACCAGATCCGGCTGAATCGCCTGCCAGGCCGGGCCGGCGACAGCCGTGCCGCAGCCGATGAGGAAGATCAAGGCCAGCAGCACCATCGGTGACGCCGCCCCGGTGAGGGTGAGGAAGGTCAGTGCGCCGGCCGCCACCAGCATGCCGAGCTGCGCCACGAGGAGCAGGCGCCGTCGGTCGATCATGTCCGCCCAGGCGCCGGCCGGCAACGAGAGCAGGACGATGGGCAGGCTCGCCGCTGTCTGCACGAGTGACACCAGAACGGCGGAGCGGTCGATCAGCAACCACTGCGCGCCGACGGTCTGCATCCAGGTTCCGATGTTCGAGGCGAACTGGGCGATCCACAGCGTCCGGAACAATCGATGATCGCGTAGCGGTGCCCACGCCGACGCCGGTCGGCCCTCGGGAGCAACCGGCGTCTCGCCGCCTCCCCGACCCGCGCGCGCGGCAGCGCCGCCGGCCGGCCCGCTGCCGCCACCGCCACTCATGGCTACATCCTCAGACAGCGGCGACGCCTGTGCACTTGCTCCGCGGAAGCGGCGGCCCGCCGGGGCCGCCGGCACACCGCTGATTCCGCCCCATCAGCCGGTGACGAAGTCCACCACTTCGGCCACCACGTCGGGGTCGCGCAGCAGCCGCCGGTGACCCAGCCCGGACGTGACGCGTAGCCGCGCCGAGGACCAGGCCGCCGCGATCGCCGCGCCGTCGCTGACCGGGGTGAAGGCGTCGTCGCGGTCGTGGACGACCAGGGTCGGTGGCATCGCGATCGCGCGACCGAGTTCCGGCACGTCGAAGTGGTGCATCGGGGCGCCCACGCGGCGTTCCACCCGCGCGATCAGGCGCCGGTAGGTCGGTTCGCCGAAGCCCAGCACGGCGGCGAGCTGACGGGCGTACGACACCGGGCTGGCCATCGGGGCCAGCAGGACGAGCCGGCCGGCCCGCAGGCCGTCGCACAGGGCGACCGCGGTGGCGGTGGCGCCCATGGAGTGTGCGATCACGGCGTGAGCCGGTCCGTGTTCGGTGACGATCGCGGTCAACGCCGCCGCGAACTCGGGTACCGAGGACGACGTGGGCCCGTACCGGCCCGGTGCGGAGCGACCGTGGCTGGGCGCATCGAAGACGACGACGCGATGCCCCCGGCCGACCAGCGGCGCGACGAACGCGGCAAGCTGGCCCGCATGCCCGCCCCAACCGTGCGAAAGGTAGACGGTCGGGCCTGTTCCCCACACCTGGCCGGCCAGACTGCGGCCGTCGAAGTCGACGGTGAACAATTGACCGCCGGGCACCCGGAGGGCCTCGGCCGGCACCGCGGAACGCGGCAGGGTGAACCAGATCCGTTCGGCCCAGCGGGCGGCCAGCGCCGGGGCCGTGCGGTTCAGCACCGCGAACGTCGCCCGGGTCGTCGGAGGCGCCGAAAAGAAACGAACGGTCGTGCTTTTACTTCCCCGCACATCGGCCAGAGCGGTCATCGTGGGCACCTCTTACTCAGTCGGAATGGTTGGGACGCGCGGCGGCGATCAATGCCTCGAAGGCGTGCCGTGCGCGCATGTCGGCTCGGTCGTCGCCGAGCAGCCGCACTGCGTGGTGACGGGCGAGGACCACGCCGTAGAAGTCCTGGGCGAACTGGTCGGGATCGGCGTCATCGCGGAAGTGCCCCTCGGCGATACCGGTCCGGAAGACGGTAGCGATCATCTCGAACATGTCGCGCTGGTCCTGGACGAGCCGATCCCGCACCGCGCCCGGACGGTCGTCGAACTCCGTCGCCGCTGCGACGAACGGGCAGCCGCCGGGCACCGCGTCCCAGCTGAGCCACCGGTCGTACAGCGCGCGCAGCCGCGACTCACCCCGTGGCGCGCGCAGCGCCGGCCGGGCCACGAACTCCTCGAAAAGCGCCCGAGCGTGCTCGAGGACCTGCAGCTGGAGCGCCTCCTTGGAGCGGAAGTGCCCGAACAGGCCGCTCTTGGACAACTCCGCCTGCTCGGCCAGCGAACCGATCGTCAGCCCGCTCAGCCCGGTCCGGCGCGCCACCTCGACCGCCCGGTCGAGCACCGCGGCCCTGGTTTCCTCGCCCTTCCCCACCCGTCAACAAAAGCACGACCGTGCGGAAAATGCAACAGCCGCCGCCGGGTGAACGGGCGGTTCTCCGGGGTTAGGCTCCCGGCATGATTCCACGCAGCCAGTTCGGCGCCACCGGGCACGAATCCAGCCGAGTGATCTTCGGCGCCGCGGCGCTCGGCAGTGTCGCCAAGCCGGACGCGGATCGAGCTCTCGAACTCCTGCTCGAGCACGGCGTCAACCACATCGATGTCGCCGCCAGCTACGGCGACGCCGAGCTGCGGGTGGCGACATGGCTGCGGCGTCATCCGGACACGTTCTTCGTGGCCACGAAGACCGGTGAGCGAACCTATCGCGGTGCGCGCGAACAGATCCGCCGATCGCTGGATCGCCTCGGTGTCGACCGGATCGACTCCATCCAGCTGCACAACCTCGTCGACGTCATCGAGTGGGAGACGGCGCTGGGACCGAACGGCGCCCTCGAGGCGGCGATCGAGGCGCGCGAGGAGGGCCTGGTCCGCTTCATCGGGGTGACCGGGCACGGTCTGTCGGTGCCGGAGATGCACCGCCGCAGCTTGGCGCGCTTCCCGTTCGACTCGGTGCTCGCGCCGTACAACTTCGTCCAGATGGCAGACCCGCGCTACGCACAGGCATTCGAGGCGCTGGCAGCGACCTGCGCGGAACGCAACGTCGCATTGCAGACCATCAAGAGCCTGGCCTTGCGCCGCTGGGAAGGCCGCCCGGCGACCGCCTCCACCTGGTACGAGCCGCTGCGCGACCCGGCCGACATCGAGCTGGCGGTGCACTGGGTGCTCGGCCACCCGCAGGCCTTCCTGCTGACCGCGGGAGACGTGGAGATTCTGCCGCGGGTGCTCGACGCGGCCGAGCGTTTCGAGCGGCGTCCCTCCGACGAAGCAATGCGGGAGCTCGCGGCACGGCTTGAGCTGGAGCCATTGTTCGTCTAGCCACCGGCGGCTGCGCCGACGTCGAAGGGCAGCGTGGTCATGGAGTTCGACGTCATCGTCGAGATCCCCAAGGGAACTCGCAACAAGTACGTGTTCGACCATTCCATCGGGCGGCTCCGGCTGGACCGGACGCTCTTCACCGCGACCCAGTATCCGGCGGACTACGGTTTCGTCGACGGAACCTTCGGCCCGGACATCGACGCCCTGGACGCTCTGGTGCTGGTGCGCGCGCCCACCTTCCCGGGCTGCCTGATCCGGTGCCGGGCCATCGGGATGTTCCGGATGAGCGATGAGCACGGACGCACCCCGAAGCTGGTCTGCGTGCCGGCGGCCGACCCGCGCCTGAGCGACCTGTGCGAGATCACCGATGTCGACAAGTATCTCCGGTTGGAGATCCAGCACTTCTTCGAGATCTACAAGGCCATCGAGCCGGGCAAGATCGTCCAATTCGGCGGTGACCGGTGGGCCGACCGTGCGGCGGCGGAGGCGGAGATACGATCCGCGTACGAGCGGGTGCGGTCGCCATGATCATCGGCACGCCGGCGATCCTCCCGCCGATCTTGGAGTTGTGGTGGGTGACTTAACGGTTATTTCGGATTTATCCCCAACCACAACTCCAAGATCGGCGAAGGCTCGACGGACGGTGCTCGGCATCGATCTGGGCACCAGTTCGGTCAAGGCATTGGTGGCCCGCCTGGACGGATCCGTCGCCGGGCAAGCCATCCGGGACTACCCGGTCGACAGCCCCCAACCCGGCTGGAGCGAGACGTCACCGGGCGACTGGCTCGCGGCGACGGCGGCCGCGGTCCGCGCCGCGGTGGCTCAGGCCGGTGCGGATCCGGCGGCCATCGGCCTGTCCGGGCAGATGCACGGCGTCGTGCCCACCGCTGATGACGGGCGACCGCTCCGGCCGGCGATGCTCTGGTCCGACGCCCGTGCCGTACCGGAGTTGCGGCTCTACCGGCGCCTGCCACCGGACGCGCTCACCCGGCTGGCCAACCCGCTCAGCCCGGGCATGGCCGGACCCATGCTGGCCTGGCTCGCCGCCAACGAGCCGACGACGTACGCGGCGTCGCGTTGGGCGCTACAGCCGAAGGACTGGCTGCGAGCCCGGCTGACGGGCCGGTTCGCCACCGAACCGAGCGACGCCTCCGCCACCCTGCTCTACGACGTCGCGCGTGAAACCTGGGCTGTCGACGTGGTGGACGCGCTGGGACTCGACCCGGGCAAGCTGCCACCGATGCTGCCCCGATCCGCCGAACGCGCCGGCGCGCTGACCGCCGACGCCGCAGCCCTGCTCGGGCTGCGTGCCGGGATACCGGTGGCGGCCGGCGCCGCCGACACCGCGGCTGCGGCCCTCGGATCGGGGCTGGCCGACCCGGGCACCGTGCAGCTGACCATCGGCACCGGCGCCCAACTGGTCAGGCCGGTGAACGCACTGCCCGACCGGCTGAGCACCCACCCCGTCACGCATCTCTACCGGGCGGCGACCGATACCGGTTGGTACACAATGGGCGCCGTCCTCAACGGGGGCCTCACGCTCGGCTGGGTCTGCGGGATCCTGGGTGCCAGCTGGTCCGAGCTTTACGCGGCCGCCGCCATCGCACCACGTGTGGACGACCCGTACTTTCTGCCGCACCTGCACGGGGAACGCACCCCTTACCTCGACCCGGCACTGCGTGGTGCCTGGACCGGCCTGGGTCCCCGCCACGAGCGGCGACACCTGCTGCGCGCGGCCCTGGAAGGCGTCGCCTTCGCGATCCGCGACGCTCTCGAATGCGTCCTCGAGCCCGACGAGCGAGCGGTCCACTTACGACTCGCCGGCGGTGGCACCACCGACCCCGGCTGGCGGCAGATGCTCGCCGACATCCTGGGCCACACCCTCATCCCGGTCGAGGTGCCCGCCGCCTCCGGACTGGGCGCGGCTCTTCTCGGCGCCCGCGCCGCGGGCCTCGCAGAGCGGTTCGCCGGAGGCCGGACAGACCGGAATGCCCCCACCCCGACCGACATCCGCTACAGCGATCTCTACCAGGAACGCCACCAGGCCTTCCGGCGCAAGGTCCGCGCACTGCGGGACACCGACAACCGTCCGGCCGGTGACGCCGGTTCGGCGGGACCCACGAATCAGCCGAAGCGTGCCTGACCGTCGCCTTCCGCCTGCTGTTGCCCTCCATGCCGGATGGGAGTAAGTCTCGTGACCATCCGGTCCCGGTGCCGGCAGGGAACTAGCCTGGTCTCGTCGGCGCCAGGGCCGTCCAGCCGGTGAAGAAGGCGGTGGGCGTACCGTCGCGCTCGCCGGGAGAGAGCGACGGTGGATGAGCCGGGCTGACCGCGACCATAAGTGAAGAGAGGCACCGCCATGGGACTGACGATCGGCGTGGACATCGGCGGTACGAAGATCGCGGCCGGGGTCGTCGACGAGTCGGGACGTGTCCTGCGGACGACCCGGCGTGAGACACCGGCCGGCGACACCGCCGCAACCGAGGACGCGATCGTCGGGGCCATCGCCGAGCTCCGCGAAGGACACGAGGTGGAGGCGGTCGGGCTGGGCGCGGCCGGGTTCGTCGACCCCGACCGCTCCATAGTTGTGTTCGCGCCCAACCTGGCCTGGCGCGACGAGCCGCTGCGCGATGCCATCCAGCGCCGCACCGGCCTGCCGGCCGTGGTGGAGAACGACGCCAACGCGGCCGCCTGGGCAGAGGCCACCTTCGGCGCCGGGGCGGGGGAATCCCATCTCGTGGTCGTCACGGTGGGTACCGGCATCGGCGGTGGGATCATCCTGGACGGCCGTCTGCTGCGGGGACGATTCGGAATCGGCGCCGAGATCGGGCACATCACGATGGTTCCGGAGGGACGCCGCTGCGGCTGCGGAAACCACGGCTGCTGGGAGCAGTACGCCAGCGGCCGGGCCCTGGTCCGGGAAGCGCGGTATCTGGCCCGTACGGCGCCGGAAACCGCGGACCGGCTGCTCGCGCTCGCCGACGACCGCGCCGGTGCGATCGACGGTCCGATCATCACGGCGGCTGCGCAGGCCGAGGACGAGGCGGCGCTGGAGAGCTTCCGGATCGTCGGCACCTGGCTCGGATACGGCATCGCCGACCTGGCTGCGATCCTCGACCCGGGGATGTTCGTGATAGCCGGTGGGGTGGCGCACGCCGGAGACCTGTTGCTGGAGCCCGCGTGGCAGGCCTACCTGGCGCGGCTCACCGGACGCGGGCACCGGCCCCATGCCGAGTTGCGGATGGGCCGTTTCAGCGGTGACGAAGCCGGCATCATCGGAGCGGGCGACCTGGCCCGCCGCCGCTGACGATGATCAACTTGCCGTGTGCCGTCTCGGAACGACTCCGATGCGAAGTGCTGCCCGGGCGGCTGGTCGCGAGACACCCGTTACAAGGCGACTCGCTCGGGAACTTGGATGGTGCCACCGTCGAGGCCGCCGGGCCGGCTCACGCATCTTCGGGAGGGAATTGATGGCAACGTACAAGGTTGGATACTTCGTCGGAAGCCTGTCGTCCACATCCGTCAACCGCGATCTGGCGCGTGCCTTGATCAGCCTGGCTCCCGAAGATCTCGAGTTCAGCGAGATTCCTATCCGGAATCTGCCGTTGTACAGCCCGGACTACGACACGGAATTCCCGCCCGAAGCTGCCGCGTTGAAAGATGCGATCCATCAATCCCAGGCCGTTCTATTCGTGACTCCGGAATACAATCGCTCCATCCCAGGCGCGCTGAAGAATGCGATCGACTGGGCGTCGCGTCCTTGGGGGCAGAACGCTTTCGACCACATCCCCGCGGCGGTGATCGGGGCGTCCATCGGCCAGATCGGCACCGCCTTGGCTCAGCAGAGCCTGCGCGCGGTTCTCAGCTTCTGTAACGCTCGGCAGATGACGGCTCCCGAAGCGTACATTCAATACACTCCGACCGTGTTCCCGGGCGACGGTCAGGTCGCGGACGAGACCACGAAAGCCTTCCTGACCGACTACATGGCTGAGTTCCGGGACCACATCGTCCGTGTCCTGACCGTCCTGCCCCGCCAGGCGGAAACCGCCCGAACGTCGTAGCGGACCGGCGGCTTCGATTCTTATGGTTTCTGGTAGGCATTGAATGCGAGCGACCTCTGTGACCGCAGGCGGCCCGGTGGCAGGTCGATCGGCTGCACAGAGGAAGGGTCTTGATGGAGAAGGTCAGGGCGCGCTTCGAGGTTCTGGATGAGCGATTCGCGCGCGTAACCGGAGACCAGTGGATGGAGCGCATCTTCAGCGACGGTCGGTGGACCGAGGGACCGGCGTACCTTCCGGCCGGCCGGTATCTCGTCTTCAGCGACATCCCCAACGACCGCGTGTTGCGCTGGGACGAGACGACCGGCGCGGTGGGCGTATTGCGCCAGCCGGCCGACTACGCCAACGGCCACACCGTCGACCGGCTCGGCAGGCTGGTCAGTTGCCACCATGGCACCCGCAGAGTGACCCGAACCGAACACGACGGGTCATTGACCGTGCTGGCCGACCGGTACCAGGGGAAACGGTTCAACAGCCCGAATGACGTGGTGGAACACTCGGACGGCGGCATCTGGTTCACCGACCCCAGCTACGGCATCGACAGCGACTACGAGGGATACCGTGCGGCCGCCGAGATCGACGGCTGTCACGTCTACCGCATCGACCCGGAGGGTTCCGTACACCGCGTCGCCGATGACTTCGACCGCCCCAACGGCCTCGCCTTCAGCGCCGACGAACGCACCCTCTACATCGCCGACTCGCGCCGGAATCACATCCGCCGATTCAGCGTCACCGAGGACGGCACGCTGACCGGCGGAGGCGTCTACGCCACCTGCGACGCCGGAACGTTCGACGGGTTGCGTCTCGACGCCGAGGGGCGGATCTGGGCCGCCGCCCACGACGGATTGCACTGCTTCGCGCCGGACGGCACGCTGCTGGGCAAGCTGCACGTACCGGAGATCGTTTCAAATCTGACCTTCGGCGGATCTCGCCGGAATCTCCTCTTCATCACCGCCTCGACCTCGGTCTACGTCCTCAAGGTCAGCATCAACGGTGCCTGCTACCCACGGTGATGTCCCGACCATCCATCTCAGCTAGATTCATTCGAACGCGAGGAGGCCCCCATGGCGGAGTCACAGGAGTGGACGTACCAGGGGCAGCACGGCGAGCTCGTGGCACGGACGTGGCGTGGGCCGTCCGTGCCTACCCACATCGTGGTCATCGCGCACGGCTATGGAGAGCACGTCGGCCGGTACGAGCATCTGGCCGATGAACTGGTGAACAACGGCGGCGTCGTCTACGCCGTGGACCATGCCGGCCACGGCAAGAGCGAAGGCGAACGCGTCATGGTGCAGGACTTCGAGGATGTGGTCACCGATCTGCACGTACTGGATCAGACCGCTCGCCGCGAGAACCCTGCTCTCCCTGTCGTCCTGCTCGGCCATTCGATGGGTGGCCTGATCGCGACGCGATACGCCCAGCGTTACGGTGACACGCTCGCCGCGCTGATCTTGTCCAGCCCTCTGGTCGGGACCTGGAACGGGGCGGCCCAGTTACTTTCCCTCGACGAGATTCCGGACGCGCCGCTCGACATCACGACCTTGTCGCGCGATCCGGCGGTCGGGGAGGCGTACGCCGCTGATCCTTTGGTATGGCACGGCCCTTTCAAGCGGACGACGCTCGTCGCGATGCAGCGGACGCTGGAGACCATCGCGAAAGGGCCGAGCCTCACCGAACTGCCACTGATGTGGATCCATGGCGAGGATGATCAGCTCGTTCCCATCGAGGGCAGCCGCGCCGGGATCGAGAAACTCCGTGGCTCGCGCTTCGTCGAGCGTACTTATCCCGAGGCTCGCCACGAGTTGTTCAACGAACTCAACGCCGACGATGTGATTGCGGAGGTCATTTCGTTCATTCGCGCGCAGCTGCCAGAACCGACGACGGCCTGAGGACTCGGCGGTACACCCACCGTCGCCTATCGCTCAGCGGGCATCCAGCAGCGGCGTGGTGTGAGGCCCGGTCCGTGGTGTCCCTGAACCCGTATGCAACGCCGTGGCTATTCTGGCCGCCTCAGAACAGCCACGGCGCTCTGAACCGCGATCGTCAGTCGACCGAAGCGACCAGGTTCGTCCCGCTCTCCGCGTCGAACACCTGAATCTTGGCGGTGTCGTACCAGAGCCGGGCCGTCTGCCCGCGGCGGACGTCCGCCACCGCGTCCAGCCGGGCCGTGACCGGGATCCCGCTGCCGTGCATGTCGTTGCCGGTGTCCTTGGCCAGGTCGTCGAGATCGCGGGAGTGCGCCTCCTCGCCCTTGACCGTGAAGTACGCGTAGATGTCGGAACCCATCGCCTCGACGATGTCGATCGGGGCGTTGAACGTCGCGCCCGGCTTGTCCCCGATCAGCGAGGCGTCCTCGAAGTGCTCCGGGCGGATCCCGACGATGACGTCCTTGCCGCTCGCCGACTTCTCCAGAACCTGCCGCGCCCGGTCCGGCAATTGCGCCTCGCCCAGAGCGGTCACCACGACGCCACCGCCCTTGATCTGTCCGGGCAGGAAATTCATCGACGGACTGCCGATGAAACCGGCCACGAACAGGTTGGCCGGGTGCGCGTACAGGTAGGCCGGGGTGCCGACCTGCTGCACGACGCCGGCGCGCATGACCACGACCCGGTCGCCGAGGGTCATCGCCTCGGTCTGGTCGTGCGTCACGTAGAGGGTCGTGGTGCCCAGCGACTTCTGGATCCGGGAGATCTGCGTACGCATCTGGACACGCAGTTTGGCATCCAGGTTGGACAGCGGCTCGTCCATGAGGAAGGCCTTGGGCTGCCGTACGATGGCCCGGCCCATGGCCACCCGCTGCCGCTGCCCGCCGGACAGGTTCGAGGGCTTGCGGTCCAGGTGTTGGGTCAGCTCCAGCATCTCGGCGGCCTCGTCCACCTTCTGCCGGATCGTGCCCTTGTCCACCCCGGCAAGCCGGAGTGGGAACCCCATGTTGTCGCGGACGGACATATGGGGGTAGAGCGCGTAGGACTGGAACACCATGGCGATGTCCCGGTCCTTCGGCGCCTTGTCGTTGACGACCTGGCCGTCGATGAGCAGCTTCCCGGCGGTGATGTCTTCCAGCCCGGCCACCATGTTCAGCGTGGTCGATTTGCCGCAGCCGGAAGGGCCGACCAGGATGATGAACTCGCCGTCGGCGATATCGAGATTGAAGTCGTCCACGGCCAGCGCTCCGTCGGGGTAGCGCTTGACCACATGGTCCAGAACGATCTCGGCCACGTCAGCTCCTCGGGGTGTGTCATGTCTCAAGTGGATGGGTTCTGCAGTGGCGGGTCAGCCCTTGACGGCGCCTGAGGTCAGACCGGCGACGATCCGACGCTGGAAGACCAGCACGAAGATCACAATGGGAATGGTGATGACCACGGCGGCGGCCGCGATCGGTCCGGTCGGCTTCTCGAACGTGGTGGCGCCGGTGAAGTAGCTCATCGCGGCCGGCACGGTCCGCGCCGCCGACGTGGAGGTCAGCGAGAGGGCGAACAGGAAGTCGTTCCAGCACGCGATGAAGACCAGGATCGCCGTGGTGAACACGCCCGGCATGGCCAGCGGGGTGATGACCTGCCGGAATGCCTGGTACGGCGTGGCACCGTCCATCTTGGCGGCCTTCTCCAGGTCCCAGGGGATCTCCCGGAAGAAGGCCGACAGCGTGTAGATCGCCAGCGGGAGTGCGAAGGTGATGTACGGGATGATCAGTCCGGGCCAGGTGTCGAACAGCCCCAGCGCCGTCTCGATCTTGAACAGCGGCGTGACCAGCGCGATCTGCGGGAACATCGAGATGAGCAGCGCCATCGCCACGATCGCCCGCTTGCCTGGAAAGTCGAGGCGGGCGATGGCGTAGGCGGCCATCGTGCCGAGCACGATGGCTATCAGCGTGGCGATGAGGCAGATTCCGATCGAGTTGGCCAGCGCCCGGATGAAGTCGGGGTTCTTGAAGATCGCCGAGTAACTCTCGCCCGTCGGCGATACGGGGATGTACTTGCCGTCGTTGAGCGTTGCGGCATCCTTCAGCGACAGAGAGATCAGCCAGACGACGGGGATGAACGCGTACAGCAGGACAAGGATGTTGATGCCCCACCACAGCAGCTTGCGGTTCGTGGTCTCCGTTTGCATGACTACCGCCTCCCTCCAGCGTCGGATCCGGGCGCTGCCGCCCCGAAGAGCTTGATGAACAGGAACGCGATGATCCCGGTGGTGATGAAGATCAGCACCGACATCGCCGACCCGATGCCGAGGTTCAACCCCCGAATCAGATTGCTGTACGTGACCATGGACACCGAGCTGGTCTGGTTCGAGCCACTTGTGAGGACGAAGATGTTGTCGAAGATCCGGAACGCGTCCAGGGTGCGGAACAGCAGCGCCACCAGGATGGCCGGCTTGATCAGCGGTACGGTGACCATCCAGAAGCGCTTCCACGCGTTCGCGCCGTCCATCGAGGCGGCCTTGAGCAGGTCTTCGGGTACCAGGGCCAGACCGGCCATCAACAGCAGGGCCATGAACGGGATGGTCTTCCAGACCTCAGCCAGGATGATGATCCAGACGGACGGCCAGAACTGGGTGAGGGGCGCCGACCCGCTGGGCGCCAACCAGCCGAGGTCCTCGGTCCAGGCGAAGCGCCAGGAGAAGGCCGCGACCACCGTCACGATCGCGTAGGGGACCAGTGCCGAGGTGCGCACCAGCCCGCGGCCCACGATCGTGCGGTGCATGACGATCGCGAGCAGCATCCCGAGAACCAGCTCGAAAAAGGCGCTGATCACCGTGATGAACAGCGTGACGCCGAACGACGTCCACCAGATGGGGCTGGACAACACGGTGATGTAGTTGTCCAGGAAGACGAACTGGTTGTCGTTCGGCTTCCGCAGGTCCGCCTTGTTCATGGACAACCAGATCGCGTACAGGATCGGGTAGGCGGTCACCGCGAGCATCAGCACCACCGCGGGTCCCACGAGCATCCAGCCCAGCTTGCGCTCGGCCTTCTTGGCGTCGGAGTGCCTCTGGCGGGCGATTTCGGTGGTGCCGTCGTCGATGCGATCCTCGGCCGCCCGCGCGGCCGCCGGGGTTGGCGTTGTGGTCACGGCAGGATCCCCTTGCCCTCGATCGCGTCCTTGATGGAATTGCGGAGCTCGTCGGCCGACGCCTGCGGGTTGATGTCCTGAGGCGGCGACAGTGTGGTCGAGACGATGGTCGAGATGTTCTGGTACACCGGCGACACCGGGCGCGGCACGGCGTTCTTCAACTCGGTCAGCAGGGCGTCCTTCATCGGGTAGGCCTTGATGAACTCCGGGTTGTCGAAGACCGTGGCGAGCGCCGGCACGTCACCGTTGTCGAGGGCGGCGCTGAGCGCGTTCTTCTCGTTGCGCATGCACATCGCCGCGTCGAACGCCTCGTCCGGATGCTTGCTGTAGGTACTGATCCCGTAGTTCATCCCGCCGAGCGTCACCTTCGGCGTGTCACCGCTCACGGAGGGGAACGGGGCGTAGGCGAGGTCGTCCACCAGATCCGGTTTCGCCGTGCGCATGGCGCTGAGCACGTACGGCCAGTTGAGCGAGAACGCTGACCGGCCGGCCTCCAGGTCCGCGAACACCTCGGGCTCCTGAGCGTTCGACAGTGACGAGCTGGTGAGGCCGGAGGTGGCGAGCTTCTTCAGCAGCGTCAGCGCCTGCACTGTCTTGTCGTCGACCGTGGGCGCCGTGCTGTCCTCGTTGACCAGCGTGCCGCCGTACGCGGTGACCAAGTTGTTCACATTCACCACGTATCCCTCGTACTGGGCCGCGGTGAGGCCGATCTCGTAGGGTTTGCCCTGCGACTTGAGCTGCTGGGCCATCGAGATCATCTCGTCCCACGTCTTCGGCGGCGTGGGTACCAGCGACTTGCGGTACCACAGCAGCTGGACGTTTGTCGTGCGCGGGATGCCGTAGAGCTTGTCCTTCCAGGTGGCCGTGTCGATCGGCGGCTGGAGTGTGTTCGCCGTGGCCTGCGTCTTCTGATCGCCGGTCAGCTCCCGGACCCAGCCCGCTTCGGCGAACTCGGCGGTCCAGACCACGTCCATGCCGAGAAGGTCCATGCCCTCATCGTGGGCGGCCAGCCGGCGGACCAGCTGGTCGCGCTGGCCGTCGGCGTCGCTCGGTAACAGATTGCCGACGATGGTGTACCGCCCGGCCGCCTGCTGGTTGCAGTCGGCGAGGATCTTGTCGAAGTTCGTACCGCTCGCCCCGCCGTACAGGTTCACCACCGTACCTTCGGGGCCGCTCGAACACGCTGCGAGCGACGTGAGAAGCGCCGTCACGCCCAACAGCGAAGCCCACGGGGACGCCCCCGTCCGTCGTTGAATCCTCATCGATCCTCCGTGCGGGTAGAACGCTTGTGAATATGGCGCAGGTCACAGCTATGACCACGAGACTGCCAGATTCTCCCGTGGCGCGCGAGCGGTGAAACGGCCCAAAGTCAGGATTCCCGCCGGTCGCCGCCGCAGCCGCGTGGTCTTGGACCTGTCCTGCGCAAATGCATACCTGATATTGGTACGGCGGCGTGCTCGCGGAGGCGCTGGGCGGCTCGATGCGTCCGACTACTATTGGGGGCGACTGCGTTTGGTGGTGGTTGCGGGTATGGCCGACGTCCTGCTCGACGACGTCTCGCGGGTGTATCCGGACGGCACATCGGCGGTATCCCACCTGACCCTGCACGTTCGCAACGGCGAAGTGATGGTGATCGTCGGCCCGAGCGGGTGCGGCAAGAGTACCGTTCTGCGGTTGATTGCCGGACTTGAGCCGCTCAGCGGTGGCAATGTCAGCATCGGGGGCCGAGTGGTAAACGAGGTCCAGCCGTCCGCGCGCAATGTGGCCATGGTGTTCGAAACCGGTGCGCTCTACCCGCATCTGACGGCGTCGGACAACCTCCGCTTCGGGTTGTCTGTCCGCAAATTGCCTAAACCAGAGATCGAGCAGCGGGTCCAAGCCGAGTCCCGCGTGCTACGGCTCGAGCGGTTCCTGGGCCGAAAGCCGGGGACTCTCTCGGCCGGGGAGCGGCAGCGGGTCGCCGTCGGACGCGCCACGGTACGGGTGCCGGCGGTGTTCCTGCTCGACGAGCCCCTTACTCACCTCGAGGCCGCCGAACGCATCAGGCTGCGTGCCGAGCTGGCGTTGTTGCTGCACGGCCTGGGCGTGACCGCCGTCTACGTCACCCACGACCAGTCTCAGGCGATGGCCGTCGGCGACCGGGTCGCGGTCATGCGGGCCGGTCGGATCGAGCAGGTGGCCGAGCCGCTGAAGCTCTACCGGCGGCCGTGCAACACGTTCGTGGCCAGCTTCATGGGTGAGCCGGCGATGACCCTGCTGGCCGGACGGCTCGAACCCGGAGCCGGCCGGACCTGGGTGGTTCTCGGCAGCCAGCGCCTGCCGTTCCCGGGTACTCCGTCCGGGCTGCTCCGTAGCCGTGTCGGCGGTTCGGTCACCGTCGGCATCCGGCCGGAGCATGTGACGGACGCGGACACCGTTCCCCACTCGTCGGCGGTGCTGTTCTCGACCGCGGACTGGGTGGAGAATCTTGGGTCCCACTTGCTCGTCGGCTGCCCGCTCGACACCACTGCGGTCACCGTGGCCGAGGCTCATGGCGACCAGAAGCAGCGTGCGCGCCAGTCCTTTCTGGTGGCCCGATTCCCCTATACCAGCCGGGTCCGTCGAGGCGATCGGGTAGAGCTCGCGGTGAACCCGGCCGAGCTGTCGTTCTTCGACCCCATCACCGGCGAGGCTTTGTGGAATCCGGAGTAAACCACGGCTCGTACCCCAGTTTCCGGCGCGGAGCCCGACCGTCGCCGGCCAACGCCCGATCCAGGCGGCGCGTCGGCTACGTCGTCACTGCTCGTCCCAATTCGCGCACTACTTCCACAAATAGGTCTATATCGGACTCGGTGGTGCGCCAGTTCACGATCGCGGGCCGGAGTGCGACCCGTCCGTCGTACACCGTCGTACCCGCGAAGACACGACCATCCTCAAGCAGCGCCGCGCCGACCTTGCGGTTCAACTCGTCGAGGTCGCGCTCCGGAACCTCCCGCGGGTGGACACGGAAGCACACGATGCACAGCGGCACCTCCCCGAGGCGTTCCAATTCGTCGGCCTCGTCGACTCGGCGAGCCAGGTACTGGGCCAGATCGAGGTGCCGCTCAACCATGGCCCGGTAGCCGTCACGCCCGTAGGCCGCGAGCGTGGCCCAGATCGGCAGCGCCCGGGCCCGGCGCGACGACTCCGGGCCATAGAGGCCGTAGCCGCCGCCGGGATCCTGCGGTCCGGGCAGATAGGCGGCGCCGGGCATCCCGAACGCCGAGCCCAGCCGCTGCGGTTCCCGGATCAGTGCGAACCCGCTCTCGTAGGGCACGTTGAGCCACTTGTGGCCGTCCGCAGCGATCGAGTCCGCCCGCTCGATGCCGCGAGTCAGGTGCGCCGTGCGTCGCGACAATGTGGCGAAAAGCCCGAACGCCCCATCCACGTGCAGCCACGCGCGGTGATCACGGGCCAGGTCGGCGAGCTTGTCGACCGGATCGAAATCGCCGGCGTTCACCTCGCCGGCATTCGCGATGATCACCGCCGGGGCGTCGCCCAACCGGTCCAGGCGGCGGGCCATGGAATCCAGATCGACCCGGCCCACGCCGTCACGGGCGAACACCTCGACCGCGTCCCGGCCGTGTCCGAGCATCTGCAGGGCCTTACGCGCGCTGGCGTGCACGTACCCGCCCGACAGCACCGGCATCCGGGGCAGGCCGGCCAGCCCGTCCCGAACCGGGTCGGCACCTTGTCGCTCACCCCACCAATGGGTGGCGCAGCCCAGCGACGTGAAATTCGCGAACGTCGCGCTGGCCACCAGCGCGCCACCCCAGCCCTCCGGGAGACCGAACAGGGCGCGGAGCCAGTCCAGAACCACGGTTTCCACCTCGTTGCCGAACGCCGAGGACGCCCGGGCGAAGCTGTTCTGGTCGAGTAGCGACGCGGTCCAATCCCCGGCCAGCGCGGCCGGGGTCGCGCCGCCGGTGACGAAGTGGAAGAACCGTGGTCCGGACGAGGCCGTGCCGGCCGCGGTGCCTACCTCGAGCAGACGATGGACGGCGGCGGTGGTGCCGACGCCCTGCTCGGGCAGGGAACCGCCGAGCTCGGCGAGCATTTTCGCGGCCTGGACGTCGAACACCTTCCGGTCCGCCAGGGAGTTCAGATAGGGATCGGCGGCGGCCATCACCCGGCGCAGCGCTTCGGCCGCCAGGGACAGGTCGGTTATGGGATCAGCCACCGGCCATCGCTCCGATGACGAGAAAGGGCTCGTCGCCGGTGGCGACCCTGTCCGGCAGTGGTGTGTCCGGGGACTCATTGGACAGATCCTCCTCGCAGGCGAAGAACCGCACGAACGCGCGTCGTCGCCCGGTACGCCGGTCACGCATCGTGCCCTGCAACACCGGATAGTGCTCTTCGACAGCGTCGAGCACGCGGCGCTGGGTGACGTCGCCGATGATGTCCAGGTGAACCTCGCCACTGATGTTGGCCAGGTTCTTCAGATGCGCCGGCAGCACGACGCGGATCACGGCAGTACCTGCGCTTCCACCGACAGCACCGCGGGCAGGTCCCTTACGATCGGTGCCCACGTGTCACCGCTGTCGGCCGAGCCGTAGACCTGGCCGCCCGTGGTGCCGAAATAGATGCCGCACTCGTCCAGGGTGTCGACGGCCATCGCATCGCGCAGCACGTTGACGTAACAGTTGGCCTGCGGCAGACCGGCCGTCAACGGTTCCCACTCGTCGCCGCCGACCCGGCTGCGGTAGACGCGCAGTTTGCCCTCCGGCACGTAGTGCTCGGAGTCGCTGGTGATCGGGACGACGTACACGGTCTCCGGTTCATGAGCGTGTACGGCGATCGGGAACCCGAAGTCGGTCGGCAGGTTGCCGCTGATCTCGCGCCACGACGCGCCGGCGTCGTCGGTACGCATGACGTCCCAGTGCTTCTGCATGAATAGCACCTCCGGCCGGGACGGGTGCATCGCCAGACGGTGCACGCAGTGGCCCACCTCGGCGTCCTCATCGGGAATCTGTCCCGAGCGCAGGCCGCGGTTGATCGGCTGCCACGAGGCTCCGCCGTCGTCGGTCCGGAAGGCGCCCGCCGCCGAGATCGCGACGAAGATCCGGTCGGGGTTCACCGGATCGAGGATGATCGTGTGCAGGCACATGCCACCGGCTCCGGGCTGCCACCGCGGCGCGGACTCGTGCGTACGCAGGGCGGTCAGTTCCTGCCATTTCTGGCCGCCGTCGGTGGAACGGTAGAGGGCGGCGTCCTCCGCGCCGGCGTAGACCACGTCGGGATCGGTGCGTGACGGCTCGAGGTGCCAGATCCGCTTGAACTCCCACGGACGGGGCGTGCCGTCGTACCACAGGTGTTCGCCGACCTCACCGTCGTAGGCGAAGTCCGCCCCGACCGGCTGCCACGACCGGCCGCCGTCGTCCGATCGCTGAATCAGCTGCCCGAACCAGCCCGAGGATTGCGACGCGTACAGTCGGCCGGGATCGGCCGGAGAGCCGTTGACGTGGTAGATCTCCCAACCACCGAAGTGCGGGCCGCTCACCTCCCAATCCCGGCGTCCGGCGTCCGCAGACAGGATGAACGCGCCCTTGCGTGTGCCGACAAGCAGTCGGACCCGGCTCATGTCCTCACCCCTCTCTCGAAGTTGTTCATGGGGCATCATTGCGCACCCCACCGACAATTTCGGCCCTCGAGCGCCGGCAGCTTCGACCGTACGGCGTATCGACGCCGGCACCGGGCGGCCGTAGGTTCCTCACAGCAGAGCAGTCAGCGGTACAACGATGTGCAGGGGGAGGCTGGCGATGTTCGTTCAGATCATTCAGGGCAGGACGTCGAATCCGGACGCGCTGCGTGCCGCCGTCGACCAGTGGATGCAGGACCTCGCGCCGGGGGCGACCGGCTGGCTCGGCTCCACCGGCGGAGTCACCGAGGACGGCCGGTTCATCGCGATGGTCCGTTTCGAGTCCGAGGAGGCGGCTCGCCGCAACAGCGAGCGGCCCGAGCAGGACCGGTGGTGGGCCGAGACCGAGAAGCTGTTCGACGGCGAGGCGACCTTCCATGACAGCAGCGACGTGACCGTCGATCTGCAGGGCGACCCGAATCAGGCCGGCTTCGTCCAGATCATGCAGGGTCGCAGCAGCGACCCCGAACGGGCCAAGCAACTCATGGATTCCGCCGAGGTCGACTGGGCGTCGCTGCGTCCCGACGTACTGGGTAGCGTCGCGGTCGGCCATGACGGTGGTGCGTACACCATGGTCATGTACTTCACCTCGGAAGCCGAGGCCCGCGAGGGCGAACGTAGGGAAGTGCCGCCGGAGATGCAGGCGATGATGGAGGAGATGGGCAAGCTGAGCATCGGAGAGACCGAGTATTTCGACCTCAAGCAACCCTCCATCCGCTCGCCGAAGTAGCACACCCGGATTTCACGCCGCACCGAGGGCGCGCGCCCGGCGGCCGGTCATCGCGTGAGGCAGGCCGCCACGGCGGCGTACGCCCGTTTCGCCGATCCGTTGTAGCGCAACAAACCGAAATGCTGCTCGCGATCGCCGGCGTCGGTACCGGTATCTCGCCCGGAGTACCACAGCAGGGGCCCGGCGAAGCCTTTGCTGTACCAGATGTCCAACGCTGTCTTCACATAGGCGGCTTGCCGGCCTTCGCTGACCGCCCATGGGCCACCGGTCGGGTAACCGAATTCGGTGGCCCAAATCTGTTTCCCGCCGTCTCCCTTCGCCAGCATGACGGCGTGTAGTCGGCGAGGATCCACGGTCATGTGGCCGCTGGCCCCCGGCCCTGCGTCACCCGCGTACGGATGCCACGACACGCTGTCGAAATGGGCCCCGCCGCCGTTCTGGTAGACCGCGGTGAGAAACCGCACGGGGTCCGCGCCGCCGGTCCACCTGTGCGGTGCCAATGACCCGAGCATCACGTTGACGGCCGCGTTCAACTCTCGCGCGGCACGCCGCACACCGGTGACGCACGGAACGAGGTAGCTCCGGACGTACGCCTTCCCGTCCGGCTCGGACCACCCGGGATGAATCAGATTGACTTCGTTGCCGATCTGGTAGTCCGTCACGCCGAGTGGAAGATAATGGCGGGCCGTCCGGTAGCAGTAATTGGTCAGATCTCCCGCCGAGGCGGGCGGAGCATAATCGCCCCGGTTCCCGTTCGCCCAGCCCGGGACGGTGTGCAGAATGGCGAGGTAGTTCAATCCGGCGGCGGTGGCGTCCGCGACCACCTCGTCGAACAGCTCCCATTTCCACTCGCCGGGTGCCGGTTCCAGGTACTGCCAGCCGAGATCGCTGCGCAGCCATGTCATGTTCGCCCGGCGCATTGCTTGGTAGTCCGCATCACGGCGGGTGTTCCACGGCTGCAACCCGCCGACCGCGACACCCCCGACGTACCGGTCGGGTACGTCGATCCCCGCCGCGGCCCGATAGTGTGCCTCCACCCGCCCGGCCGGCAGGACGTCGGGGTAGATGGACACGGCGTCGATACTCAGCCCGCCCGGCTGCGGGCCCGAGGCCGGCGATGGGGATTCCACACCGCCCAGCTGGAGCCCGCCGTCCTCTCGCACGGGACCCGCGACGCCCGGCAGCGCGCCCCTCGCGTCCGGAGCGCCATCGATGAACCACTGCCCCGTGCCGGCACTTGCGTCATATGTGAAGACCAGCTGCCGATAACTGTCTGTGGTCAGTCCGCGGTAGGTGCGAAAAGCTGTTCCGTTACGGGTCAGAAGGACTCGGCGGGTCGGATGTGATGACACCGAGACCGTGATTCCCCCGTCGCTGCGGTCGGCGGTGCCCAGGCGCAGGACGCTCACCTCGCCGGTCGCCGGCCCGGCCGGCTTCAGCCACATCTCCACGGAGAAGGACCCGGCCAAGTTCATCCGGGCGGCGGGAGGGACGCGGATCCGCTGCGCCGGACCTGCGAAGAACGCGCCGGTGCCGCTCACGCCGGGTACGCCGAGCCTGCCGCTGGTCTCGGTGGACGCGGACGCGTGCCCGGTCACGTCTCGTACAGCTCCAGTGGTCTCGTCCAACGGCCAGTAGAACGACGGACCGTCGGCGGTCACCGCGCGGTCGTATGCCGTGGGGCCCCGGTCGGCAGGGTCGGCGGTCCTGTTGTACGTGTCGCGCAGAACGACGGCGAAGAGACCGCCGGCAATCGCCGTGATCACCGTCACAGCGAGTGCAGTGCGGCGAGCGTTCCGAGACATCTCTTTTCCCGGCGGAGGGCGGAGAGCATGCCGAAGCGGGTGGGCTCGCATGGGATCCAATCTATGTCCGCTGTCCGGCGCGCCGATGCCGCTGGGCCGAGTGGTGGGCTAAAGCGTCGAAGCATCCCGATGCGTTACACCGTCTTGTCGGCTTTACCGGCATGTGAGGTCTTGCCGGTGCATGCTGCTCTCGAGGTGACAACCCTCCCCGGCCTACTTAGCGTGACGCGGAGTCGAGCTCGTATCGGTGCGGCTTCGCACCGCTGGTGTCCGGAAGGCTTGTCGATACCGTTGTCCCGTAGCGCCGAACTTGACGCGGCTCGTCCAGCCGTGATCATCAATTTCGACCACAATCCGCTGCACCACGGGACACTTGGTGCGATCCGGAGCCTGGGCCGCGCCGGGGTACCCGTTCATCTCGTCCAGGAACGCCGGGGCCTGCCGGTCGGCCGTTCCCGGTATGTCCACAGCGAGCATGCCTGGCCCGTCACGTTGCGCGGGGCGGGTGATGCCGTGGTCGTGCTCCGCGAGTTGGCAGCCAGGATCTCCGGCCGACCGGTCGTCCTTCCGGTCGATGACGCCGGAGCCATCTTCCTGGCCGAGCACGCGGACGCTCTCGTGGAGAGCTACGACCTTCCACGGCAGCAGCCGCAGCTGGCTCGCCGTCTGCTCGACAAGCACAGTCTTGTCGAAATCTGCGCCGAGGCCGGCGTCGCGCATCCCGAGACGCTGAGGCCGAGATCATGGCAGGAGCTGATCACCACCGAACCGCCCGGTGGCCGCTGGCCCGTGGTACTCAAACAGGCCACACCCTGGATCGAGTCGTCGGTGCCGGAGCTGCCCCGTACCGTCATCGTGCGCGACCGATCGGAGCTGGCGGGGCTCGCCTCCCGCGCCGCCGCCGCCGACCCGGGCCTCTTACTGCAGGAATACCTGCCGCCCAGCCCCGGCGGTGACTGGTTCTTCCATGGTTACTACGACGCCGGCGGCACCGTCCGCTTCGGCGGGACCGGGGTGAAGGTTCGCTCATGGCCTGCGTACGCCGGGTTCACCGTGCTCGGGCGAAGCATGGCCAACCCGGCGGTTCACAGGGCGGCGGATACGCTTCTACGCTCAGTCGGATATTCCGGCATTGTGGACATAGACCTACGACTGGACCCGAGCACGGGGCGCTACCACGTACTGGATGTGAATCCCCGTCTGGGTGCGCAACACCGGCTGTTCCGGTCCGCCGCCGGAATCGACGTTGCTCGTGCCTTCCATCTCGACCTGACCGGCCGGGCGATTCCAGCCGCGCCACCGGCGCAGGGACGCACGTTCCTGGTGGAGAACTTCGAGCCGGCGACTGCTCGCCGCTACCTCGATGACGGGCATCTCGACGTCGGCACGTGGTGGCGTTCGATCAGATCGGTCGATGAGTTCGCCTGGTTCGCCGGCGACGACCCGCTTCCCTTCGCCGCCATGATCGTGCGCTCCGCCGCCGAGGGATTGCGCAACCGCATCCCCGCACTCCGCCGGCGCCCCGCCCGCCGGCCTGCGCTCGCCGCGCGTGTCACGACTTTCCCGGTGCGAGAACCGCGCCGCCCGGAATCACCACGACATTCTGCTCGCGTACGTCCTCACCCCTAGCGTTCCCGATCAGGAGTTTTCATGCACCGCCTTTCGGTTGTCATCCCGGCTCTCAACGAGGAGTCCAACATTCCCGCGACGCTGTCCGCGGTGCCCGTGGACCGGCTCCGAAGGGCCGGTTACGAGGTCGAGCTGCTTGTGGTCGACAACGGATCAATGGACCGTACGGCGCAGGTCGCTCGCGAGCATGGCGCTCGCGTTCTCATCCAGCCGGTTCGCGGTTACGGCAACGCCTACAAATGCGGATTCGCGAACAGCACCGGGGAAATCATCGCCACCGGAGATGCGGACCAGACCTACCCGTTCGAAATCCTGCCCGACGTTCTCGCCCAGATGAAGCGCGAGGATCTGGAATTCGTGTCTACCAATCGGCTCGCGCATCTCCGGCCGGAGGCGATGAAGGCTTCCCACAAATGGGCTAATTTGCTACTTACCGGCGTATCCCGGGCGCTCTACGAGAACCTGCCGTTCCGGGACTCTCAATCCGGGATGTGGATCTTCAAGCGGTACGTGTGGAGTTACTGCGAGGTGCAGTCCGGCGGCATGCCGTTCTCCCAGGAGATCAAGGTGGAAGCGTTCAGGAAGGGTTTCCGGTGTGCGGAGATCCCCATCGAATACCGGCCGCGCGTGGGCGAGACGAAGTTGCGCGGCCTGCGGGACGGCGCCCTGGTCGCCGGTCATCTGCTCGCCCACCGGATGCGGCCTAGCCGGCCCGGTCCGATGGAGGTGTTCGCCGGTGTCGACGACCGGGTGCGGGCCCTGCCGATAGACCGGTCACTGGCCACCGCCGACAGCATGTCGATGGGCGGCGACAGGTGCGCGTAGCGCTCGTCTACGACGCTTAGCACCCCTTCCGCAAGGCAGCGGCCCGCTCAGCTGCCGTAACACCGTCGACTCCGTGATTTCAAGGAGAGCTTCCCATGGTCAGCGTCATAATCCCCGCCTACAACAGCGGCCGCACCATCGAGGCGTGCCTTGTCTCGCTGGCGATCCAGACCCCTCCGCCGGCGGAGGTGTTACTGGTGGACGACGATTCCACCGACGACACCGTGGCGAAAGCGCGTACCGTCGCGGCACGCACCGATCTGCCCCTGCAGGTCTTGCGTAACGGCGCGCGCAACATCTCTCGAGGGCGCAATCTCGGTCTGGCCGCGGCCCGCGGCCCGGTGGTCGCATTCGTCGACTCCGACGCCACAGTGGAGCCGGGCTGGACGCAGGCGCTTCTGGACACCTTCGACGCCGACCCGGAAGTCGCGGTCGTCGGCGGAGAGGTGATCATCGCGCACGCGTCACGGTTCGCCGAAGCCGTCGCCTTCAACGACGAGACCGTCCGGGACCTGTTCACACGCGGAGAGCTGCGTGTCAGCGGCTGCAACATGGCCCTGCGTAACGATCTGCTCGCCGGGGAGAGATTCGACCCGGCGTGGGTTTACGCCGAGGACGTGGAGTTCGTCGACCGAATGAAGCGTACGCACCGCTGGGGCCTGGCGCCTGACGCGGTGGTACGGCACGAGAGCCGACGCAGCCCGCGCGCCTATCTGTCGCAGATGTATCGCTACGGGCTGTGGAAGGTGCGTTACACCGCGACGACCGGCAATGTGCGCCTCGTCGACTACGTGCCGTCCGTGGTGATGGTCTGCTCCGTGGTGGCGGCCGTGGTGGCTACTCCCTGGTCGCTGCTCGCCCTTCCGGCCATGTGTCTCGCCGAGACGGTGTTCGTCGCGCTGTACCGGCGTGCCCCGAGGCGGTTGTGGGGGTTGATGTTCGCCGCGTGGCTGGTGAAGAACACCGGGTGGGGTTCGGGTGTCCTGGTCGCGATCGCGCAGCAGGTGGCCGGTGCGGTGGCCCGGCGACAGCCGGCCTGGGCGGCGCGCTGATGGAGGTCGTCCAGGTCGCCGGCCTGTACCCGCCGCATCTGGGTGGTGAGGAGGCCGTGGTCGAGCAGCTGGCCCAGTTGCAGTCCAACGAGCATCGGGTCACCGTGTACACCTCGACACTGGGCGCTCAGGATGCGCCCCGGCTCGAGCAACGCACCGGCCGCGCGGGACGTCTGCGCGTCGTGCGCCAGCGGGCCGTCCGAATCGCGAACACCCCCCTCATCCCGGGACTGCTCGTGCGGCTCGTGCGGCACGAACCGAAGCCGGACGTCGTGCACGTCCACACCGGCCATGCGGTAATCCCGGAGATCGTGGCGGTAGCGGCCCGGTTACGAGGCCTGCGCTACATCGCACACCAGCATCTGATGGTGCGCCCCTCGAGCCGCGCCGGGCGGGTGCTCCTGCCGCTCTATTACCGGTTGCTGTACGGGTCGTTCCTACGCCGGGCGGAACGGGTCATCTGCCTGACGAGCGCGATGCGCAACGAGCTGATCACCGCATTCGGCCTGGATCCCAACCGCGTCGCAGTGGTGCCCAACGGTGTCGACCCGGTCCGTTTCCGGCCGGGCGCCGCGCCTCGCGAGCCCGCCGAACTTCTCTTCGTCGGCCGGCTCGCACCGCAGAAGAACGTCGATGCGCTCCTGGACGCGGCGGCGGAGCTGCGCGACGCCGGCCGGCAGCCGATCATCCGCATCATCGGCGAGGGCGTCGAGCGGGCCCGGCTGCAGGCGAAAGCGGCCCGGCTCGGTCTGTCCAACGTGGTGTTCGAGGGCCGTCGCAAGCCCGACGAGATCGCCGACGCGTACGCGCGTGCCACCGTCGTCGTGATGCCGTCCACCCACGAGGGCATGCCCTTGGTCCTGCTCGAGGCCATGGCGGCGGGTGCACCGGTGGTCGCGTCCGGGCTGTCCGAGATCGTCGAGGCGGGCGGTGACGCGGTCGTGACCGTCGACCCGGTCACGCCGAGCGCCCTGGCGGCCGCGCTGTGTCGCATCCTGGACGACGCATCGCTGCGGGATCGGCTGTCCGAAGCCGGCCGCAGGCGCGCCGGCCGATACACCTGGGAGGCCGTAGCCGCGAGCATCGACGGGTTGTACGCCGAGGTCCGTGAGTCGTGATCACGCAGGTGCTGAGCAGAGTCGACCCGAAGGAACCACCGCAGGAACGACGGATCACCACGTCGCCGTGGCGGGCCCTGGATCGCTCCGGCTGGCTGGCCGTGGCGGCGACGTTACTCGTCAACGTTCTCATCCTGACGGGTGCGGCCAGCCCGGTACGCGCCGTTGTGGTCCTGCCGGTGCTGCTGCTGACGCCCGGACTGCTCACCTTGCGGGCAATGCACATCCTCCGGCGCCCGGGAGCGGACACTCTGCTGCACGCGCTCGCGATCAGCCTGCTGTGGCTGCTCGCCATCAGTCTGGTGCTCGCCGTTGCGCCGGTGACCGGGGGACTGTCCAGCCGCGGGTGCCTGGTGGCATTCGACGCTGTCATGGCGGCCCTCACGGTGGCCGTCCTGGTGCGTCACGGCCGCGGCTTCAAGGCCCCCCTGGCGACGGTGCCGGCACCGGTCGCCGCATCGCAGCCCGTGGACGTTGACCAGCCGACTCTGATCACGCCGGTGACAGAGCGGGACCGCAGCGGCCGTCCTCGACTCTACGTGCGCGGCGACGACAAGGTGACTCTGCGGACACTGCCGAAAGCCGCGCTCGTCGCGGCCGGGCTGGCGGCGCTCGCGGTGGCCCTCGCCGTGGCGGGCGCGACTCGGTTGAACGCCGGTGGCTCCGGGACGCTGTCCACGCTGGCGCTCGCCGCCGGCGCCTGCGCCCTGCTTCTGGTAACGCTGGCCGCCCACGGCCAGCCGGGAAGCCGTGCCGACCGGATCAGCCAGCAATCCGCCGCTGCCGTCGTCTTCCTGCTCGCGCTGGCGGTCCTGTTCGCCACCTCGCTGCGCGGCGTCGGCCCGACCGGCCACGACATCAAGATCGAGTTTCGCGTCTTCCAGGAGACCCTGGCCAGCGGTTCGTGGCGGCCGGGCGGCAGCTTCCCGGATTACAGGTCGTGCCTGAGCATCACCACGCTGCCGTCGTTCCTGTGCCGGATGCTGGGCGTCGCTCCGCTGGACGTCTTCCGCATCTGCTATCAGCTGATCTGTGCGGCCGTCCCGGTCGCCGTCCTGCTTGTCGCGCGGCGCGTGCTGGGCACCCGCGGCGCGACGCTGGCCGCCGGGCTGTTCATCGCCTTTCCGGCGTTCGTCAACGACCTGCCGATGCTGAACCGCCAGGAGCCGGCGCTGCTGTTCTTCGCGGTTGCGATGCTCGCGATCGTGGAGCGCCAGGGCTCGCGGCTGCAACGGACGGCGCTGTGCGCTGCGATGCTGGCCGGGATCACGGTCACCCACTACTCGAGCACCTACATCGCGGCCGGCGTGATCGTCGCCGCGTGGTTGCTCCTGTCGGCGCGGCGGACGGTACGCAGATCCACGGGAACCACGGCGACCGGGGACTACGCCCACGCACTCACGCTTCCCCTCGTGCTCATCGCTCTCGCGTTACCCGTCGGCTGGAGTGCGGTGACCGGGAGCGGCAGCAACCTGCTCACCTCCATGCACAGCACGGTGTCCGCGTTCCGGGACAAGCTCGCCGCCTCATCCGATGCGGTCGGTTACAGCTTCCTACCCGCCGGAGAACCTCCGCTCACCGACGAGCAGGCATTGCAGGACTACGCGACCCGCAGCGGTGTGGCCGGTGCGGTCCCGCCGCCGAGTTGCGTGCCCCAGCTGCTGCCCGCGGACAGCCTGCCGACCAGCGCTGCCGGCCGGGCGCTGGAGTCCATCGGCGCCGCTCCCACCACGATCAACCGGTGGTCACGCACCGGCGCGGTGGTGCTTTTCGAGCTCGGTGCGGTACTGGGCGCGTTCTTGCTGTGGGTACGCACCCGCCGCTCGCTGCGGAGTGCGCACACCGTCGCCGTGCTCTGCGGCGGCGCGCTGGTGATGCTCGGCGCCACCGTGTTCCTGCCGCAGCTGTCCGTCGACTATGGACTCTTGCGGCTGTATCAGCAAATGCTCGTGATGCTCGCCCCGGCGGCCATGCTCGCACTGACCACGGCGCTGCGACCGCTGGGACGGTGGATCGCCAGGGCGGGCACGGCGGTGATCGTCACCGGCTGCCTGATCACCACGTCGGGGGTGCTGCCGCAGACGCTCGGCGAATACCAGCCGCAGCTCAGCCTGAACAACGCCGGCCCGTACTACCACGCCTACTACGCCGCCGCAGGCGACGTGGCCGCGGCCCGGTGGAGCGCAGCGAACATCCCAGCCACCGCGCCCCTCATCGCCGACGGCGCAGCTTCGGCGATGCTGCGGAGCTTCCCCGGACGGGACGTGTTGGAGGGTCTGGTACCGGGCCGGATTCCGCCCGAGTCGTACCTGCAGGTACGGGTCTCCGGGCCGGATCGTGCCGAGGCGGTCGGGATCTGGCGGGAGCGTGTCCTGAGGTACACCTTCCCACTGCACTGCGTGACCGCGAACCGGCCCCTGCTGCACGCCGAAGACAACTACCGGATCTACGGACCGGCCAGATGAGACCCGGGGCACCCATGCGGATTCTGCATGTCATCAACAATGGGACGATCTGCGGCGGCGCCGAGCGGCTCACCGCCGACCTGGCCGAGCAGCAGCGGCATGACGGCCATGACGTACATGTCCTCTCCAGTGATCTGCCCGGCAGCGGCCGCCGGTTCGCCGACAGCACTTGGCCGGTCCAGGGCGCCCGCGGCCTGGCGAAGGTGCACCGCCACTACTGGAACAGCGCCGCTCGTACCACACTGAGCGCCCGCATCGCCGGCTGGCGTCCCGATGTGGTGCACCTGCACACCGTCGGCCTCCTTTCCCCCGCGTCGCTGCCGGCGCTGCGCCATGTACCGACCGTCATGACCGTGCATGGACCGGAGCTGTTCGTCCGTGGCACCGTTCGCGGATGCCTGCCGGCCTCCTACTTCCATGCCTCTTCCCGCCTCAACCGGCTCACCCCGCACGGCGCGCTTGCCGCCGCCTGGGCATCCGCCGTCACGGGCCCGGTATGGCGCCGCTCGCTGCGCCGCCACGTCGACGCGTTCATCGCGCCGAGCCGGTTCCTCGCCGAACTGACCGAACGATCCCTCGGACCGGCCCATGTCGTCGGCAATGGCGTGCACAACGCATACCTGGCCGCGGGACGCCGGTCCCCGTCACCGTCGCTAGGATCGTCTCCCCGCCTGGTGATGGCGGCACGGCTGGAGGATTTCAAGGGTCCGCAGGTGCTGCTCGCCGCGATGCCGGCGATTCTGTCCCGCCATCCGCTCGTCCGTCTCACCATCATCGGTACGGGGCCGTTCGCCGACAAGCTGAACGACATGGCGGCCGAACTCGAGATCAGCCACGCCGTTACCATCACCGGGTGGCAGACGGCGTCGACGCTCGCGGCCGTGTTCGCGCGCTCCGACGTCGCGCTCGTTCCGTCGTTGTGGCCGGAGGCCTTCGGGCTGGCCGCCCTGGAGGCCCTGGCCGCAGGTTGCCCCGTGGTGGCCTCGGGGGCCGGTGGGCTGGTCGATCTGGTGCAGCACGAACGGACCGGGCTTCTCGTGCCGCCCGGCGACCCCGCCGCGCTTGCCGACGCCGTCAACCGACTGCTGGCCGACCGGCCGCTCCGGACCCGGCTCGGTGATGCCGGTCGGCTCTTGGGCCGGCAATTCACCATGCGCGCGCATGCCGAAGCCGTGGAGGCCGTCTACCGGGAGGCGCGAGAGCGACATGGCCGGCGAGAGGCTCCGCGAGCGCTGGCATCGATCGGCAGGGGAGATACGCGATGACGCTCGCCGACACCATCACACGCGCCGGCGATCGCGAGGACGGCGACGTTCGCCGGCCTCGGATCCGCAGCCTGCTCCGCGACAGCCTGTTCCGTAACTCGGCCTTCCTCCTGCTGGGAACGATCGAGCTGGCCGCCGGTGGCTTCCTGTTCTGGCAGGTCGTGGCACACCTGTTCAGTACCGCGGACGTCGGCCGCGCCAGCGCCCTGGTATCCGCCTCCACGCTGATCGCCAACCTGGCGCTGCTCGGGATGAACAATTCGTTGATCCGGTACCTGAACGTCTGGCCGGACCGGGCCGCGACGGCGAACACCGGTCTAGTGGTGGTCACCCTCGCGGCCGCCCTGGGCGCCGTCGGGTTCGTCGCCTTGAGCCGGTGGTTCGCACCGGAACTGGGCCTGCTCCGGCAACCGGCTGACGCGGCACTGTTCGTCCTGTTCACCGCCACGCTCGGTGTGAGCCTCCTGAACGACAGCGTGTTCATCGCGCTGCGGCGCAGCGGCTACATCGTGAGTCGCAACACTGTCGTGGTGCTGCTGCGGCTGGCGCTGCCCTTCGCCTGTCTGGCCCTCGGCGCGTTCGGCATCTTCACCGCCTACCAGGCCGCCCTCGCCCTCGCCCTCCCGGTGTATCTCGTCGTACTGAAGCGCAAGTTCGGCCTGTCCACACGGCTGCGAGCTCAGCGCGATCGGCTGGGCGCGATGTGGCGCTATTCGGCGGGCAACTATGTCGCGACCGCCATCCTGATGTTTCCGAACCTCATCATGCCCGTGCTCGTGGCGCAGCGTGTCGGGCCCGACGAGGCCGCGTTCTACTACATCGCCGCTATGCTCGCCAGTGCGCTCACGTTCGTACCGCATGCGACCACCCGGAGCTTCTTCGCCGAGGCGACCCACGACATCAACCGCCTCAGGGCATCGTTGCGCAAGGTCATCCGACTCACCGCGATCGCACAGACCTTCATTCTCCTCGCCCTCGTCACGGCCGGCCGGTTCGCCCTCGGCCTCTTCGGGCCGGAGTATGCCGCCGCCTATCCGATCCTGGTGGTGCTCGCGATCGGTGCGGCGCTGACCTCCGTCGGCTTCGTCGGCAGCACCCTGCTCATGGTGACCGGACGGCTCCGATTGATGTGCGGGCTCTCCGCGGTGGCGTGCGCCGTGGCCCTGACCGGCTCGTACCTGCTCGTCGGCCGCGGGCTGATCTGGGTCGGCTGGTCCCTCGTTTTGGGTGAGCTGGTCCTTTGTGTATCCTATGTGGTGCTCCTCGCCCGCATGCTGCGTCCGTCGGACGAGGCACCGCAGGGCTGGGTGGCCCGCGGGCCAGTGCTCCGATTCTTGGCCCGGCTCGCGGCGGCCGGGGCGGAACGCTGGCGGCGACGGCTGATCCGACGGGCGGTGGACGTGACCGAAACGATGACGGCTCGCCGCACGCTGGTCGTCGCTCCACACCCTGACGACGAGACGTTCGGTGCGGGCGCCACCATCTCCCGCTGTACCAGCGCGGGCACCGCGGTCACCATCGCGGTGGCCACCGACGGTCGCCGCTCCACCGGCTCGTCGGTGTTCACGCCTCAGGAACTCGCGTCGATCCGCGCGACAGAAATGACCGAGGCGTGCCGGATCCTCGGGGTCGCGGAATCGGATCTGATCTGGCTCGGCTTCGAGGACGGGTCCCTGCCACGGCACCACGAACAACTCGTCGACAAGCTGCGCACGCTACTACGTGACCGTGCGCCCGAACAGGTGTTCGTCCCATGTGCGCAGGACGATCACCCGGATCACCGGACAGTTCACTGGGCGTTGCGCCAGGCGGTCCGAGACACCGGTGTCTCCTGTGCCATCGTCGGGTACCCGGTCGGCACCTGGATGAACGCTCCGTGGTTCGCCAACTTCCCGCTGCACATGCAGCTCCGCCTGGTGGGCTGGGCCGCCAGACAACTGTTTTTCGCGCGTCGTCCGGTCGCGGTTTCCACCGTCGGCCATCTGGACGCCAAGCGTGCGGCGCTGCGGGCCCACGCCAGCCAGACGACCAATCTGACCGGCGAGCCCACCTGGAATTACTTCCGGCCGGCCCACTGCTCGCTGTTCCTCCGGGACGCCGAGCTGTTTCTCCCGGTCGACTGACGCCGGACCGAGCTTTCCGCCGAATCTGTTTCGTCTCTCGAAAGGAGAGCGCAATGCGCCGTGTCGGCGTCGCGCTGGCAACCACCGTCCTGATCACCGCACCGATCCTCGTCCCGGCAAGTCCCGCGGGCGCTGTCGGTCCCGTCCTGCCGAACCTTCAGATGCTGCGCCTCAGCGACATCCACCTGGGCTCCGACAGCAGCCTGCCCGGACGCAAGCTGCTGCGATTCTCCGCCACGGTGGTCAACTTCGGTGCCGCCGGTGGCACCTTCGAAGTGATCGGCAGCCGCCCCGACACGGCAGCGACCACCATGAGCGTGAGCCAGGTCCTCCACAACCAGGACGGATCCGTCACGACAGTCCCCACCAACGCCCGCATGATCTGGGAAAACGGAGACGGTCACAACCACTGGCACACCGCCGATTTCGAGAGGTATGTGCTGACCACGCCCAGCGGGCGCCAGCTCACCTCACCGAAGGTCGGATTCTGCTTCTCCGACAACGACGCCGTCAACCTGTCGTTGCCCGGGGCGCCGCAAAGCCCGGTGTTCTCGGGCTGCGGCGAGCCGAGTTCGCTGTCGGTCGACACCGGCCTGTCCGTGGGATGGGGCGACACTTACCACGCAGACCGATACCAGCAGTGGGTCGATGTCACCGATCAGGGGAACGGGCAGTACCACCTGGTGGCGACCGCCGACCCGTACCACTTCTTCACGGAGGCGAACGCGAACGACAATGCCACCTGGGTTGACCTGTCCATTCGCGGCAACAAACTCAAGGTTCTCCGGTACGGCCCCTGAGCACCCTCCGATGCCTCGACGGGCCGGCCCGCGGCCACCACGAAGCCGCGGGCCGGCCCGTCGGGCATCACACAGCAGGAGCCGGAACATTCAGCCGATCACGACGTCTCGTAATGACGCGTACGCCGGCTTGGCCGAACCGTCCGCCCGGAGCAATCCGAAATGGTCCTCGCGGTCGGCCCCACCGAAGTCATAGAGCGTGTAGTACAACAGCGGCCCGGTCGTGTGGATCCCCTGCCATTGACGGTGGAGCTGCACGACGAGTGCCGCCTGGTCCTTTTCGGACGCGGCTTGTTCTCCTCCGGTCGCGGTCCCCGTCTCGGTGCCCCACAGTTGCTTGTCTCGGTCGCCGTGCGCGTCCATCAAGGCTCGCACCCGCCGGGCCCGGGACATCTCGCCGCTGTCGGCTGGACTGAGGGCGTCCGGGTACGGGTGCACGGCCACCCCGTCGCTGACCCCGCTCAGCCCGGCGGCGTACAAGTCGGTGTACCAGCGCACGGACCCGATCCCGGTGAGTCCGCCACCCGTGCCGCCGGAAAGCACGACGGCGTCCGAGTCGGCCCGGTGAATACCCGCGTACGCGTCACGCAGGAGGGCGAAGTAGGCGGCCGGGTCGGGCTGGGGCGCCCAGGAACCGGGCAGGTTGGGCTCGTTCCAAATCTCGTACGCGCCGACGCGGTCCCGGTAACGCCGCGCGGTGGTGGCGGCGAAGGCCGCGAAGCCCGCACGCGCCGTCGCGGTGGTCGGCCCGTGGTTCCAGTCCGCCCCGGCGGGCCGCGCCCACGCGGCCGTACCGCCGAGCACCAGCACCACCCGCAGGCCCCGGGCGCGGGCGCCGTTGAGTGCCCGGTCCACACGGGAGTAGTCGAAACGGCCGCGCTCGATCTCGATCTCCGGCCAGGCGGCGTCGAAGCGCAGCCAGCCGGCCCCCATTGCGGCCACACGGTCCAGTTTGCGATCGGTGCTGGCCGGTGCGTCGTAGATCAGGCGGATGCCTGGGATCGCCACGCCGACCCCTGAGTGCCGGCGAGCCTTCCGGGTCTGCGTGCCCGCCGGGGACGCGGTGGCGGAGATGACGCTTCGGGTCGAGCTGGGTACCGGCGACGCGGAGGCGCTGACGATCGGCGGTCGGCCGGCGTCGCCGGCTTTCCCCGAAACGCTGCCGGTCCGACCCGGCTCGAGGTGGGCTTCGCGGCGGGCCGACACGAACAGGCCTCCGGTCAGCACTCCCGAGACGAGCACCACGGCCATGATCATTGTTCGGCGACGCTGCGACGACCGCCGTGAACCGCCCGCGTGGACGCCGGCCCTACTCCGTTTACCGGCGATCATGCCGACGCCCACCAGCCGACCAAGGCGGCCACGCCATTTGCTGTCATGTAACAACGATCGCGTTCTCCGCTGCTGTCTCGTCCAAGGATGGCATCGCATAGGCGTTGATCTCTAGGTTCTCGCCGGACCATGCTAGCCGGACACCACTGGGCATGCACAGGCGTGACTGCCGGATCAGGGCGAACCGTTGGCGATTACCCACTCGGCCCGATCACCCGTACGCTGTTCGGGATGTTCCGCGATAGGCAGTCCGGCAGGGCGATCCGCCGCACCCACCCGCCATCCACCACGGCCGCCGTTCCGGCGCTCACCCCGCGGCCGGCGTCGCCCGCGGTCACGCCGGCTGGTACCGAGCGTCGCGTCCCCAGGTCGACATGCGGATCATGATCGTCTCCACCTACTTCCCGCCGCACGTCGGCGGCGTCGAGGTGGTCGCCGAACAGCAGGCCCGGGCGCTCACCCTGGCCGGCCACGACGTCATCGTGGCCACCTCCCGGTGGAACCCCGAGGAGCCCGAGGCCGAGTCCCGCGACGGCTACCGGATCCGGCGGCTGCCCGCGAACAACGTCATCGAGCGGCGGCTCGGCATCCCGTACCCGGTGGTGGGGCCCGGCCACTGGCGCGCGATGCGGGCGCTGGTCCGCTGGTCGCAGGTGGTACACGTGCACGACGTGCTGTACCAGCCGCCGCAGATCGCCGCGGTGCTCGCCGCGGCGGCCCGCCCCCCCCCCTTCCCCCCCCCACCAGTCGGGGCGGGCCAACACCCCCCCCCCCCCGGTCGCGGCGGGGGGGGGGGGGGGCGGCCGGGCGCCCGGGGGTTCATCTTGGACCCCC